>Ga0316188_10000135_pt1 | contig 25278 bp, 23 predicted proteins | sample Phiworburrow1_MG_FD_204933 | JGI IMG/M metagenome (GOLD analysis project Ga0316188, IMG submission 204933) | Coastal sediment microbial communities from Maine, United States - Phippsburg worm burrow 1 | ecosystem: Environmental > Aquatic > Marine > Coastal > Sediment | place: USA: Maine... | reverse complement strand
GAAATCACCGGAACCTCAGAAGGTGCACTAAAGGCTAGTTATCATCATGCCGTAAAAAAAATTACTAATATTTTGTCCAAAGATTAAACCTTTGACACTATAATCTATCAAAGTGGTAGGATGAAAGACATTGAAAATATTCCAAAAACCAACATTTTCAAAGTGCCCTCAGGGTATTTTGAAACTTTGCCTGTTAGGACACAGAAAAGGCTGTTTGGTGCAAACAGAGAAACTATAAATGGTTTTCAGCCTTTTTTTTTCATTTCAAAACTAGCTGTTATCGTTGTAGTAGCTTTGGTTGCTTCTTTGTTATTTAAAAGCAGACCTTCCCCAACAACTGTAAATTCATTAGCCTCTGTCAGCACTACCGATATTGTGAATTATTTGCAAGAGGAAGATTTGAATTGCGAAGATTTAGCCGATATTATATTTGTTAATTACGATTTTACTTCAAAAATGTATATAGAATCGCTAACTGAGTTGAATGCGGAAGAAACAGATATTGCGGAATACGAACTTTTTAACAGACAATCACTTTAATTTTTTAACTTATGAAAACATATAAATCTATTAAATTTCTATTTATAGTCCTCATTTTGTCAAGCTCAGCTTATGCTCAAAAGTCTGATGAAATTAATAATCATAAGCGCATGGCTCGCGCTAATATTGATGGAGCAAAAGTAGGCATTATCACACAGAAACTTAACTTGACAGTGGAAGAAGCAGAAAAATTTTGGCCCATCTATAATGAATATGATAACAAGAGAAAGAGTTTGGTGAAAACCCTAAGAGAGATTAAAAAAAATAGAGACTCCCTAAACGATAAGAAAAACCAAGAACTGGTTAATTCCCGATTCAAAATTAAACAAGAGTTACTAGACTTGGAGAAAGAATACTCAAAGCGCCTTTCTAATATTATTAGCCAACGCCAACTCCTAGATTTACTCTATGTGGAACAAGATTTTCATAGAATGCTTCTCCATAGAATTAATAACAATGAAGACCGTCGCAACTCCGATTATAACAAAAAAGAGGAGTAAACGTAAAAAAAGTAATTTGGCGGATATCAGGTTTTCTTTTTAAAAAATTTTCTCTTTTTCTCCGGTGCCTTCTCGGCAAGGGATAAACACTCTTCAAGGGTAAGTTCCAAAGGGTCTTGGTCCTTAGAGATTCTTACGTTTTTCTTTCCTGCTTCAATGTATGGCCCGTATCGTCCGTTTAGAACCCTAATATCCGGGTTCTCGGCAAAAGTTTTAAGAATTTTGTTGGCATCCGATTGCCGTTTTTCTATAATCAATTCCTCGGCTCGCTCCGGTGTGATAGAATAGGGGTCTTCTCCTTTTGGTAAGGAAACAAATTTTTTGTCGTGCAAAATATAGGGACCAAACCTACCTATGTTAACAGCTATAGGTTTGTCTTCAAATTCGCCCAATGAGCGTGGCATTTTTGTTAACTCCAGGGCATCCTCTAAGGTTATGTTCTCAATAAACTGACCCGGTTTCAAACCTGCAAATTTTGGTTTCTCACTACTGCCTTCCTGCGGATTTTCGCCTATTTGTATATATGCTCCAAAGCGACCAAGTTTAGCATAAATCATTTTTCCGGTTTTAGGGTCAATTCCGATTTGACGACTTCGATTTGACACTGATGTACGCTCTACTTTTTCAGTTTCTTCTACCACTTTATGAAATGGCCAGTAAAACTTCTTCATCATCTCCTGCCACTTAACCTTGCCTGAAGCAATAGCATCAAACTCTTGCTCAATATTTGCCGTAAACGAATAGTTAGTAATATCGGGAAAGTGAATAACCAAAAAGTCATTTACAATCATGGCGATATTGGTAGGGAAAAGCTTGTTTTTTTCTATCCCAACAATTTCTTTTTTCATTGATTGAGAAATTTTGTCTTTTACCAATCGATATACCTTATATTCACGTTCTACCCCTTCCCGCGATTCTTTAACTACGTAGCCCCGTTTTTGAATGGTAGAAATGGTAGGTGCATAAGTTGAGGGTCGGCCAATACCCAACTCCTCCAATTTTTTAACTAACGTTGGCTCGGTATAGCGTGGCAAATGACGTGTAAAGGTTTGATGACCAAGTATTTCGGACATTTCCAATACTTGACCTACCTTCAGTGGCGGTAGTATCTTCCCAACCTCCTGTTCTGATTCATGATCTTCCTCATCCTTTGATTCTAAATACACTCTAAGGAAACCATCAAACTTAATAACCTCCCCGTTGGCAACTAAAATTCTAGGACTGGTTGAAATAGAAATTGTAGCCGTAGTTTTTTCTAGTTCTGCATCTGCCATCTGCGAGGCAATAGCTCTTTTCCAAATCAATTCATACAGTCTTTTACCATTTTGGTCTTCCCCTGCGACTAAGGTTGAAAAATCGGTAGGACGGATAGCCTCATGCGCCTCTTGTGCTCCCGAAGATTTAGTTTTATATTTTCTAATTTGCACATAATTCTCACCGAAAGAACTTTCAATTTGATGCTTTGCCCCTTGAACAGCCTCTTCAGAAAGGTTTACGGAGTCGGTTCTCATATATGAAATTTTTCCGGCTTCATACAACCTCTGAGCTATCACCATTGTCTTCAACACCGAGAACCCCAATTTCCGACCTGCTTCTTGTTGCAACGTTGAAGTGGTAAAGGGAGCAGCAGGAGACTTTTTAGCCATTTTCTTACTCAAGTCCTTTATCTTGAAAGTGGCACCAATGCAGGAATTTAAAAACTCAGCAACTTCGGATTCATGTTTTAGTTTATCGGTTAATTCTGCAACGAGAATTTTGCCCTTCTCTAAATTAAAGTGAGCTGAAATTTTGTATGCGGAAGTAGGTATAAATTTTTCTATCTCACGCTCTCTTTCTACTACCAGACGTACCGCTACAGACTGGACACGCCCTGCCGATAAGCCTGACTGAATTTTTTTCCATAGTATAGGTGATAATTCAAAACCTACCAATCTATCCAACACACGTCGCGCCTGCTGTGCATTAACCAAATCAATATCAATGCTTCGTGGATTTTGTATTGCACTTAATATTGTCTTTTTTGTAATCTCGGTAAATACTATGCGCTTATATTTGTCTTCTTTAAGATTTAACGATTCTTTCAGATGCCAGGAAATGGCCTCTCCTTCTCGGTCTTCGTCACTTGCTAAATATACCATATCTGCAGCACTTGATTGCTTTTTTATGGCTTGGATTATTTCTTTCTTATCAGGGGTGATTTCGTAAGTGGGCTCAAAATTATTGTTAATATCTATCACGTTATTGCCTTTGGGCAAATCGCGAACATGACCCATACATGAAACTACCAAAAAATCTTTGCCCAGGTATCCCTGAATAGTTCTTGCTTTGGCAGGTGACTCTACTATGACAAGATTTTTATTCATTATATATTATTTTAAAATTTTAACTGCAAATATCACATTTTTTTTCAAACCTGCTTTTAGAAGGTAATGTACTATAAAAATTTCGTTCCAACAAAAACATTTATTACCATCCTCTCTATTAAGATTGAATTTCTCAAATTGAAACATATCAACCCTTTTTCATAATTACGCAAGTTAAAAAAATTTGCTCGGCAAATAAAGGTAGATTTTAGTAATATTAGTCTTATTAATAAATAAAAACTTACTTTCTAACTTTAGATAATTTTATACATTGCAAACCATTAACAAAATACTATGAGTCAAGCTATTGCAAATACCGCTACTTTATTATGGTCATTTATTATTTTTATTATTATTTTCGGAGGTCTTTACTTTTTGATTTACTCTCGTTTTATTCACTACCGCTACTTTGGTCATGGCATTTCTGTTTTAATGGGCAAATATTATGACCCCAAAGACCCCGGACAGGTAAGCCCTTACGAAGCCCTATCAACGGCGTTGGCATCAACGGTGGGGATGGGAAATATTGCAGGAGTTGCGGTTGCAATCCAATTAGGGGGACCGGGTGCATTATTCTGGATGTGGGTAACTGCTTTTATTGGAATGTCTTCCAATTTCTTTTCAAGCACACTTTCAGTCATGTATCGGGGTAAAGATTCGGAAGGACAAATTCAAGGCGGTCCTATGTATGTAATCAGAGAAGCCTTAGGTAAGGAATGGATGCCTTTTGCTATGTTATTCAGCTTTTGTTGCATGATAGGTTGTTTGCCTATATTTCAAGCCAACCAACTCACTCAATCAATTCTTGATATCGGAGTGTCTTCGGAAGAAATAAAGGCTATGTCATTTTCTTTATTTGGATACTCAATTCCTACCCTGAAGTTCATTATTGGAATTATCCTCACTATCATTTCCGGTATCGTCATTCTTGGTGGCATAAAACGCATTGGGTATTGGGCAGGAAAGGTTGTGCCAATAATGATAGTTCTCTATTTGGTATCCGTAGTAATGATTTTAATTATAAATATCTCAAACGTACCACAAACGGTATATATGATTTTTACGGAAGCTTTCACCGCCACTCACTATCACGGCGATCCTTTTATGGGCGGAGTTGTGGGCGGGCTTATCGTTGCCGGCGTCAGAAGAGCCTCTTTCTCTAGCGAAGCCGGCGTGGGCACCTCGCCGATGGCTCTTGGAGCCTCTCAAAGTAAAGAACCAATTCGTGAAGGATTGGTTTCTATGCTCAGTCCTGCCATAGACACCCTGCTGGTATGTACTTTAACAGCTTTGGCTATTCTAGTGACCGATGTATGGAAAACCTCTGACGCAAACGGGGTCTCATTGACTGCCACCGCATTTGGCAACTCATTAGGTGTCTTCGGTAAATACCTGCTTTTAACTTGTGCTTTTTTCTTTTCAGTATCTTCCCTTTTTTCATATTCATATTATGGTAGCAAAGCACTTTCCTTTATGATTGGTGTCAATAATAGCAAGTATTACAATTATTTTTATTTGGCTACTATCATCATAGGGACTGTTTCCTCTTTGACAGACATAATTAATGTTATCGACATTGCTTTCGGACTAATGGCTTTGCCCACTATATTGTCGACCATCGTTCTCGCTCCAAAGGTAATGCAAGAGGCAAAGCGATATTTCTCTAAATTGAAAAATACTCCGTAGCCAAATTACCTTTTACCCCTTATTTTATCAATTACACTGAAAAGTTGAGCTATACCGAAGATTATAGCCTAATAATCAAGCACTTAAGTATTGCTAACCACAACAGCACCTAATAATAATTTGATTTTTGGTTTTTTGTTTATGAGGATTTGTGCGTGAAGCTGTGAGACCAATTCCCAAAGAGATGTAAGATAAATCAATTATTTTAAAAAAATTAATCAATTTATTTGGATATTAAAATATTAGTTTGTATAATTGCAATGTGGGGCGTGGATTGCAATTATTAATTGCAACACGACAATTGAATATATGTTGGCAGTGGTTTTTGGAAAAGAAGCGGTGTGACATAGTTTTATTGGAGTGATTACAATCGCGGACTTGAAAAAAATTGCTGAAAGCAGACAGTAACCTTTGGTTGACCAACGAAAAGAAAGGAATTATTAAATTTTAATTTTTTTTTGGTATGAAAACAAAAAATCAAGGAGACGGAGTTCAGAACTCCAACTGCGTCGGGCATTTTTTTATGCCTTCTTTATTCTGCCCTTATTGCTCTTTCAATGTAGAGATCGGGAACTTCAAGACAAAAACACATCAACAAAAACAGGCACCGGTGGCAATTTAAAGTTGCCCGATGATGTTCTTATTCATGTAAGTTTTGCCTCTAAGACTACCACATTTTCGAAATTGGCTGATCACATGAAGGCAGAAAGCTTTAGTGACGTCGTTCAACATTACCTGATGGCTGTTGCCGTTCCGGTTGTGAGGCAGGACAAGCAAACCTTTCGAATTTTCAAGGACAAAACTTATGAACTTGTCATTGAAATTGTTAATCCGGAAGATAATCCGGCAAGAAAGGCTTTCCGTAGCGAAACAAATATGAATGATTGGGAACTGCAAAAAATGATTTTCAACAACAAAACCGTTACTGCTTATGATGTTTCAGGGCGAGTTATTTTTTCGCATGAAAACAACAATAACGTCTTTTTTAACAGATTGATTGAAAAGATTTTTTCAGATCCTTATTTTGGTTCACACGTAAATATAGGCAATGCCCTATTTAAGGTTAGTGGTGGAACCGAGAATTACGTTGACCCAAAACTCAAAGACTTTTTTCTCAGTAAAGCCGCAGAAGTTATTAGAAAAGACAATTATTTAATTTTCAAAGAAAACATTACTGATGCCATGAAGCACTGGGGTGCGGGAAACATAGACACTCAAAGCCGTTTCAAAGCCAGAGGCAATAGTAGCCCTCACTTTGAACAACCTGATACCGGCGGCGAGGGTGGAAGTAATTATCCTTCAATAGACCAGACTCTTAATATGATTAGTGAGCAGGTGGACAGTTGGCAACAACAAAAAAATGTTGCAGACATTAAAACCTATTCTGTTATGGATAGTGTCAATAACAAAATTACCGCAGAAGTAACCTATGCGGGTGAAGAGCAGGTATTGGGTATCACTAACTTTAATGTTGCCGACGACCCGCAAAGAACCCTCAAGACTGAATATACCCAAGATTTTGAGACCAATCCGGTATATGATGTGGATTTGATAACCCACAGTTCGACAGAATACAGCGATGTACAAATTATTAACACTTTAAAAACACCTGACAATGAAAACAATTAATAAATTTTCCCTTGAAGTTATTTCCTTGCTTTTTTTAAGTTTTTATTCCTACTCCCAGCCCGCAAAAAAGGATATCGTGTGGATGCATGGGATGAATGGCGAAAAATCAGGATTTACTAACTTATCCAACCTTGCCTATTATTTTAGAGGTCGGTTTGCACAACTAGACCAGTCTTTTGCTCCTCTTAGTACAGTACAAACAAAAAACAATGGGGTGGGAAAAATTGCTGACTTCTTGAGTACTGAGGTTTCGAGAAGGTCTGATGTTGGCGATGATGACCTTCTTTTTGTAGGGCATAGTCTGGGCGGTTTAGTTGGAAAAGAGCTTGATATTCGTAATTACCGTCACTTAACCGGAGGATTGAAAATGTCCGGAATTATCACACTTGGCTCTCCTTTAAGTGGTTCTAAGGCAGCTAATTCACTAGAATCATCTATTGCCTCAAATTGGATATTGGGACCGGGTGCACCTTTTAACTATTTCATTAGGAATGTAGCATACAACTTGGGGCGTCCAATTCTTGGACCAATTACGGGGGGTGTTTTGGCAATCCTTGTTGCTAAACTTCAGCTAGAGGCACAAAGATTTTCTTTATTTATAAACGGAAAAAATGACCATGACTTTTTTGGGCAACTCTTTACTGCATACGGGGATACATGGAACGACCTGAAAACCGGAAGCCAAGGGTATGCAAGTAAACATAATTATGAAACAAACACGCCAAAAATCAATATCTGGGGTAATATACCTCGCCCAGTTTTACAAACGTTGGCAACAAATAATGGTAATGGCGGAAGTTTCAACGGTGTTATTAATTATGCAGAAAGTATGGCAATTTTTTGGCAATGGATACCAGATGGAACTTTCTTCGCCAGAGAAGCTTACGCAGCTAATGCCTATTTCAAATATACCATTAATGGAGAATATTGTAATCTTATTGCAGATGGAATTAGTTATTCTACCGGCAGTATGAGTTTTAATTCCCCTAGCCAAGTGAGCGATTGTTACTCAGAAATAATTAGCACTTCAAATAAAGTATGTAGAAAATGGGGCTGGTTTAAGTGGATGTGTAAAGCCGTGGTTTCCTTGTATCAAGTCATTGTATGTACGACTCATTTAATTTGGGGAGAACAGACAGTCTATTATTCTGTCCCCTATTACCCTGATACTGATGGTCTAGTGTCTGAGTACTCCGCAACCGCCAAAGGTCAAGAATGGAGGGGAATACCTATAGAAGCATCATCTAGCGATCATAGCGAACTGGCTGAAACAAATAAGGTAGCACAAAGAGCATTGACTGATATATTTAATGGAATTAATCCATTAGTTCCTGCGTCCCAAAGAAAAGTATTCATGCTAAGATAACCAAAGGCAAAAAAAATGTTTCGAGTTATTTTTCCGTTTCTTTCTTTATTCTGGTCACTTACTTCCTGCAATGGTATTATTAACAGCAAACTGCCAAAAGAGGAAAATCTTGACAAAGAACCGCTTTGGGAGTCAGAAATGCTCTCAATTTATAAGCCAGGGTCGTTAAATACAGGGCCACCTTCACTATATATAATACCTATTTACAACGGTATTATCATGACGGGCTATTCACCAGATGATTCGGAAAAGTTTTTTATCGGCTTGGATATCAAAACCGGAAAACGTGTTTGGACAGGAGATTATAAAACATGGGACCTTTCTAATGTCCCCAAAGGGTTCCAATTTCAGGACGGAGAATATCTATATTTTTATAACCGTGAAATATTGGTAGCAGGGGGAGTAGTGGAATATCCTTTTTTCAAGTTCAATCTCTCCACTGGAAAACTTATATATCGGAAAATATTTCCCGAAAATATTGAAGGGAATCCCAACGTATTAAAACAACAAAACGGGATTATGGTAAGCCTTGAGCCATATTGGAAAGACCCCGAATCGGGATTATTAGAAAATAGGTTCTGGATTAACAATGTTGACAATATTGACGGTAGACTGACTTTATTTGTTCCAAGAACAAATAACAATATGGTAGCAGTAGCCGACCAAGGGAAAATAGGAGCCAGAATACAAGATTTCGTTTTGGTTCAGGATAATGGCGACATTTTTTTAGTTTATGTTCTTAACGAATCTAATACCTGGGATTTAAATAAAACTGAAAAAAAAGAAGACTATGTCTATAATATTAATTGTTATAACATTACCAAACAGGAGTGGGTCTATAAAAACAAACCCTGCGATGCCGGAGAAGTAACCATTATTAAAGATGGAGATATAATTTATTGTGGCAGTAGTGGTTATCCAGATGAGTTGCGCCCAATAGGTCTTTATGCCTACTATTGGAAGACCGGGGAACTGAAATGGGAATCCAAACCATCAGAGTTTGACCCAAATCCAGGTTTGCCTTTTTCACCACATAGCATTGCCTACAACAATGGAACTATTGTATTCAGTAGTGTGAGTTTTATGTATGGTGTAGATGCGCAGACAGGAAAAGTAAAATGGAAAAGAAGTGGTATTGGCAACACAGGAAGTGATTTTGTATTTCACCATGGGGTGACTTATGCCACTTCGGCAGATGGTTTCTTGCACGGCTGGGAGGTGGAGACAGGAAAACCTTTACTTCAGGCCAAATGCCCCAGTAAAGGAAAGATATATAATGGGGATTCCGTTCCGGGCTTTCGGTCAGATATAGGTTTGTATGTAGATAAAGAAACCGACAAAGGAATTCTGGTGGTCAGAAATTTTATGTTTGAATATGCTTTTGAGGCGGTAAGGTAAAATCCAAGTTACTTACCTATACTCTCGGGGACAATTTATTGACAGTAAGAAAAAATTCAGGCTGGAGTCACGCTCCTTATCGGCATTCTGCGCGTAATCATTTCAATACCTGTTCATTAACGCAACAATACCTTACTTTTGTTTAATTTTTGGGGCTTTATACTCAAATAGTCCTTTAGTCTTAATGGCCTCCTCAACGACATGCGGAACGGATGTTTCCCACCCTTCTTCGCCATTTTTTATCATAGCCAGAACGCTATCAGAGATAATATTTAAGTGATCGATATTTGCATTTTCAATGTCTTGTAGTTTGTTGTTGTCCATTAGATATCGAAAAAGGTTTTGAGTATTTGGTGGGATTTGATCTATGAAATTCTTCAAAGTCATCAATTCGGTAGATACTCTATCTACTGCCGGATAAATGTATAATTTGACATTATTGCCAAATAGAGAACCGAAACTCTGCATAATACCCCCGCGTAAATTTTCATAAGTCTTTTCTTCAAATACTTTCTTAAGAGCAATAATTCCCAATACCATTCCAATCTTCGCTCCCTTAGTAATTCGAGAAATGTAATCTACCAAGCGGTAGTACTCAAAATAATTAGAGATTAATACGGTCTGACCCAATGAACAAAGTATATTAGCCCGATACAAAAAGTCTTTTTCATCAACACTACCCTCTAGGCTGAGGTCATTCAATGTTAACTCGGCCAAGAGCACAAGGTTTTTTTTATCAACCTCCGGGTCTCGTTTGAAATAACTTCTCGAAGTGAGCAACATATCTACGTTAACATGAGTCACAGGTCTAAATCTTCCTCTCAGTATCAATACATTTTTTTTGTACAGAACCTGAGAAGGTTGCATTACGGTGCCACCACTATCGAAGATTGCCGCTTTTGAGAGACCGTTTTTCACCAACTTTAGTGCCATCAAACGATTATCCACATAATCAAAATCATGACCACTGATTCTAAACATATCAATTTCAAGCCGGCGGGTGCTGAGGTTGTCAAGCAAAGAGAGCATAATTTCTTCAGGCTCTGAGTAGAACATACAGCCATACAACATATTAACACCAACAGCTCCAACTGCAAATTGTTGAAGGACAGGATCATTATCGTGAAGGTTAACATGAATCACGCAACTGTTTGGACGACCGTGGGGTCGAGTTTGAAATCGCAAGCCAATCCAACCGTGACCTTCGTTGGTACGGTCATAATTTAATATTTCGATAGTATCTGCAAAGGCAAAGAACCTGACATGGTCGGCAAGGTTGGGAAGTCTTTCCAATAATAGTTCATATTCCTTGTCTAACATTTTCGACAGCTTATCCTCGCTCACATATCGGATTCCCTGACCATAAATAGCATCAGAGAATTTCATGTCATAAGCTGATATTGTCTTTGCTATAGTGCCTGAAGCACCACCCACTTTGAAAAAATTTGCCGCAACCTCTTGACCAGCACCAATTTCAGCAAAAGAACCGTAGATGGTCTTTTTTAAATTGATTTTAAGTGCTTTTTCTTGAATAGATAATTTCTTAAATTCTTCCATATAATAAAATTACAATAATATTTAGAATGACTTGATAAAAAAAAATAAAATTAAAAATGATACTTTTGCTCAAACCTACAAAATGGTTTTTGTATATCTCATCTTATAATCTAATTTGCCGTCTAATATACTATAATTATGTCAAATAGGGGAAATTTTGTTTCAAGTTTTGGGTTTATCTTCGCTGCGGCGGGGTCGGCAGTAGGGTTAGGTAATATCTGGCGATTCCCCTACTTGGCAGGAACAAATGGCGGTGCCGGTTTCTTAATCATATATCTGATATTCATTCTTACTCTGTGTCTGCCTGTTTTGATTGGTGAACTGGCAATAGGCCGGAAAGCAGGTAGTGATGCCTATGGTTCTTACCAAAAGTTGGGTGGTGGATATTGGGGCTATCTAGGCTTATTTGGCATTCTAGCCGGAGTAGGCATTCTTTCTTACTACAATGTGGTTGCAGGTTGGGCTTTTGGTTACTTTGTCGAAATTTGCTTCGGAGACCTGTTACAAGTTTCTGATTTAAGTTCATTTTTTATTGAATACATAAATGATATAGGTCCCATTTTCATTTTTTCTTTGGTCTTTATGGCAATAACGGCCACAATTGTTACGAAAGGAATTGCTAAAGGAATTGAAGCGGCTAATAAAATCATGATGCCGACATTATATTTAATTCTTATAGGGCTAATTATCTATGGATTTACTTTGCCTGGTGCCGGCGAAGGATTAAGTTTTTACCTCATCCCCAAATTAGATCAAATCACGTCAAAGACATTTTTTTATGCTCTGTGCCAAGCCTTCTTTTCTTTGTCATTAGGCATGGGTTGCCTTATTACTTACGGTTCCTATGTTTCTAAAAATCAAAACTTAGTTAAATCGGCTACAATAATTTCTTTCGCAGATACTTTGGTGGCATTTTTAGCCGGCTTAATGATATTCCCACTGGTATTTTCTCTGGGAGCCGAGCCCGGGCAAGGACCGGCTTTGATATTTATTGTTCTCACAGGAGCCTTCCAAAATATGGGTGGTGTTGTCGGCAGAATAATTGGCTCATCCTTCTTTCTTTTAATATGCTTTGCTGCACTTACTTCTACAGTTTCACTGTTGGAGGTGCCGGTGGCCTACTTTGTAGATCAAAAGAAATACCCTAGAAAACCGGTTGTGTGGTCAATGGCACTGGTTATTTTTGTGTTGGGATTGCCTAGTATGTTTAGTCAGGGGAAGGTGCCATGGTTAAACAAACTCCCCTTTCACAATTCACCCGATTTCTTAACCTTTATCTCTGAACTTTGTGATATAGGTCTCACTGTCGGGGCTTGTTTGATGTGTTTTTTTATTCGCAATAGATGGAAGATAAATAACTTTCACGAAGAACTCGCCATAGGCAATAATAAGTATCTGGGTTCTTGGATGAAGTCATATCTCAACTTCGCCATAACAACCTTGTGTCCAGCACTACTCAGCATTTTAGCTGTCCTAGTAATATTGGATAAGTTCGTAGGCCTGGAGTGGTTATTTGGAGTTTGAAGGAATAAGTTCAAATACTATTCATCAATATGAAAACAGTATTCTTTCAGATAATCGGCAGCCTCGTCATAACCGGAATAAAACGCCCGATTGAGTAGTTGGCATCCATAATCTAGGTTTTTCAATTCAACAAATGCAATTCCTTTCAGAAATATTGCTTCCTTGACAGTCGGGTCAATCCTCAAAGCGAGATTAAAATACTTTATTGCCATATTGTAAACCCCTTTTTCAAGAAAAATTTGACCTGCAAAAATAAAAGCCTGGCTATTGATAGCATCCATTCCGATGGACTTATTGAAAGAAATTATTGCGCTGTCATATTGGGACTGTTGCTGAAAGCATACACCAATATACATTTCTATTTCAGCATCATCTCTAACTTTGGCCAATTCGGATAGAATATTTTTTGCTTTTGCAAACTCCTCGTTTTTAAATAAAAGTATCCCATACCATCTATTAATCTCAGGGGATGGCATACTCAATGAATCAATAGCTTTTTCGAGGTGGCTCAACTCTTGAGCTTGGTCTCCAAGTGCCTTATATATAAAGGCTTTTATGAGATTAATGGATGGAAATTTAGATGATTGTGCGGACACAACCTCTAAATCGTTCAATGCCTTATTATATTCTTGAAGATAAAAATAACACAAAGAACGCTTATAGAACCACGTTACAGTTTGGTCATTACGCAATTTGGTGCTCTTAATAGCCCTTGAAAGTAATTCAGAGGCATCTTGGAATTTTTCCTGACTAAATAGAGTGTCTGCTTTTGATGCCCAGTTTTTTGCCTTTACACTTTGAGAAAACAGAAAAGATTCGGCTGAGAGAATCAGGCATAAAACAACAAAGCACAATCGCCACATTCGCGAAATAAGCTTTATTTTGCCAATAAAGCCAAGTTTATCTAACCGAAACTTTATTTCTTTCCCTTTTTCGATCGACTTCATTTAAAAATATCTTTCTTAGTCGTATAGATTTAGGAGTCACTTCAACATATTCGTCCGATTGAATATATTCCAAAGCCTCTTCCAAAGTGAGCTTAGTAGCCGGAGCGATTTTCATTTTTTCGTCCGAACCCGCAGCGCGGATGTTGGTAAGTTTTTTAGTTTTGGTAACATTAATCATTAAGTCCCCACTGCGAATATGTTCTCCAATAACTTGACCCTGATAAACGTTGCTACCCGGTTCAATAAAAAATTTGCCTCTATCTTGAAGATTATGCAAACTGTATGGAATAGATTCACCCATCTCCATACTAATCAAAGCCCCATTGATTCGTCCCTGAATTTCTCCTTTAAAGGGTTGATACTCTTTATACCTATGATTTACTACGGCTTCTCCGGCCGTTACATTGAGTAAATAGTTTCTCAACCCGATAATGCCTCTTGATGGAATTAAAAATTTTAAATCCATTCTATCGCCTTTCGGTTCCATATTAGTCATTTCACCTCTACGTGTCGAGACTGCCTCAATAGCTTTGCCGGCATACTCTTCCGGAAGGTTGATGTTCAACTCCTCTATTGGCTCACATTTCACTCCATCAATATTTTTGAAAATAACCTGAGGCTGACCTATTTGCAATTCATAACCCTCACGACGCATTGTTTCAATTAGTATGGACAAATGCAACACCCCTCTGCCAAACACAAGGAAGCTATCCGCAGAGTCTGTTTCTCCTAGTCTCATGGCTAAGTTTTTTTCTAATTCACGCATTAGTCGGTCCTTGATATGCCTTGAAGTAACAAATTTGCCCTCCTGACCATAAAATGGTGAGTTGTTAATGGTAAATAACATACTCATTGTTGGTTCGTCAATATCAATGGAGTGCATTGCTTCAGGTTTGGCCGGATCGGCCAATGTATCCCCGATTTCAAAACCCTCAAGACCAACCATACCGCAAATATCTCCTGCATTGACTTGCTCTGTTTTCAACTTTTCAAAACCTTCGAAAACATAAAGTTCTTTAATTTTACTTTTAATGACAGCTCCTTCATTTCGCTTAATGAGAACTACATTTTGTAATGCTTTAACGCTACCTCTATGCACCCTGCCAATGGCGACCCGACCTATATAGGAAGAAAACTCTAATGAAGTGATGAGCATCTGTGTACTGCCTTCCTCAATTTTTGGGGGTGGAATGTGTTTTATTATTCCGTCAAGCAAAGCGGTGATATCCGTGGTTGGCTTATTCCAATCAAGGCTCATCCAACCGAGCTTAGCCGAGCCATAATATGTAGGGAAATCTAATTGATTTTCAGTCGCATCCAATGAATACATTAGCTCAAATACTTCCTCATGAACTTTGTCGGGCGAGCAGTTCTTTTTATCAACTTTATTTATCACTACTATTGGTTTTAATCCTAACTCAATAGCTTTCTGGAGCACAAATCGGGTTTGAGGCATAGGGCCTTCAAATGCATCTACGAGCAAGAGACAACCATCTGCCATATTGAGCACTCGTTCGACCTCCCCCCCAAAATCACTATGGCCGGGGGTATCAATAATATTGATTTTGAAATCTTTATATCTAACGGAGATATTCTTGGCTAAAATGGTAATACCTCGCTCCTTTTCCAATTCATTGCTATCCATTATTAACTCACCCGGCTTCTCATGAGCCTTAAACAAATGTCCTGCATGTAAAAGTTTATCCACCAAAGTGGTTTTGCCATGGTCAACGTGGGCAATTATCGCAATATTTCTTATCTTGTTTACATCCATAAAATTGTAAATTGTCGAACTTCTAGTTCTGTGTTTTTCCAAATAAAGTCGCAAAGATAAACAAAAGTTAAATGAGATAAGTTAGAACATCTTAATATGAAGATGATTTTATTTTGAGTAAGTGGTGCAAAAATGCAATTCTAAAAAGACAACTTCTGAAATTTAAAACCTATAATTTGAAGTTATAAATACTTATAAAGCAAAATATCAACATATCTTAAAAGCCTAAAAGTTGGTTTTTTATCGGTTTTAGACATAAAAGTATCGTAGAACTAAAAATATTTGCAAAATTTTTAGTTTTTTTTATCTAGTACTTGGCTATGCAAGGTACTTTATCCGTATAAACACCAAATGCCAATTTTAATCAACTATAAAATATAATATTATGAATCTTGAGAATGCTCAAATACAAATGAGAAAAGGTATTTTGGAATATTGCATACTTCATATTATTTCTCGAGGCGAGGTGTATGCTTCCGATCTATTACAAGAACTAACGGTAGCCCACTTGATTGTTGTAGAAGGTACTCTCTATCCTTTATTAACAAGGCTAAAAAATTCCGGTCTGCTTGAATACAAGTGGATTGAGAGTAACAGTGGACCACCACGAAAGTATTATACTCTTACAAAATCAGGAGAAAAGTTTCTCGACAGCATGTCTAAAACCTGGAGCGAGTTGCTCAAATCAACAGAAAAAATACTATCTAAAACCAAAAACTAATCATCCTTTCAATAACTAATTTTTATGAAAAAAACCATTAGCATTAACATTAGCGGCATTATCTTTCACGTTGAAGAAGATTGCTACGACAAATTAAAAAACTACTTAGATTCTATTCATAAGTATTTCAGTTCATTCGAAGACAGCAATGAAATTCTTTCGGACGTGGAAAGTCGCATAGCCGAAATTTTTCTATCCAAGCTTAAAGAAGGCAAACAAATTATTACAGCCATCGATATTGAATATTTGATTGCTACTATGGGCGAAGTAAGCCACTTTAAAGCCGCCGAAGAGACCGAAGATTTTCGTTCTTCATCATCAAATGAACAGTCATCAACAAAAGAAACTTCCGCTCCAAAAAAATTATATAGAGACAATAAGAAGAAGATATTAGGTGGTATTTGCGCCGGTATAGCTAACTACTTGCATATAGATTCTGTTTGGATAAGGATAATAATGATTTGCCTCTTGCTAGGCACGGGGGGTATTTTTATCATAGTATATTTAATCCTATGGATTGTTCTTCCCTCTGCCGACTTAGAGGAAAATCCATCAGTAAAAAAACTATTTCGCGATGCCGATAAAAAGGTTGTTGGTGGGGTATCAGCGGGTATTGCCAGTTTTTTTCATACCGATACCTCTTTGGTAAGAATACTATTTGTCGTAGCCACATTTTTTAGTGGCATGGGACTGGTAGCTTACATTATACTATGGATAGTATTGCCTACGGCAAAAACTATTACCGAAAAAATGCAGATGGAAGGCGAAGCTTTTACTCTTTCAAATATTGAATCAAGTGCCAAGAAAGCCAGAAGTGAAAAAAAAAGCGATGATGAGACCATTCTGACAAAAATTATTCTATTTCCATTTAGAGCTTTCGCCACTTTAATTTCGGCTTTAGCAAAATTTATTGGCCCCGTATTCACAGTATTTATGAATATTATTCGACTAGCATTGGGTTTGGTCTTCACTCTGACGGGAGTCTTGTTTTTTATAGCACTGCTACTTGCTTTGGGAGTGATTCTAGGAATATTTGCCTTCCCTCATTGGAATCTGGTGGGAGATTGGGCTGTGGTTTACTCAAGTTTTCCTTATGAGGCTGTTAGAAACACGATTAACACTTGGCCCGTTTTTTTCCTTTTTTTAATGCTTTTCATTCCTGCCATTTTTATTATCATGTTGGGGGGGTCAATCCTTATCAATCGATCGCTGTTTAATAAAACCATTGGGTTTTCATTGCTTGGGATTTTCATCCTTAGCATAATTCTAGTTGCAGTTAGCCTACCGACGATTATTTATTCCTTCAGAGAAGAAGGTACTTATCCGGTCGAAAATACTTTTAAGTCGAGTAGGAAAAATATTATTTTAAAAGTCAATGACATCGGAATGGAAGACTATGATTTTGTTACCCTAACCTTAAAATCTTATAAAAAAGAAGATATTAAATTGATAGAGAAATTTACAGCACAAGGTCCTTCACGAAGAGTCGCCTCCGAAAATGCCAAGATGGTAGATTATAACGTAGTATTGAAAGACAGCATATTGGAATTTGATATGGGCCTTAATTTCAAACCAAATGCCATATTTAGGGCTCAAAGGCTTGATATGGAATTGTACGTACCCGAAGATAAGACAGTAATTCTAGATAAAACTATGGGCTCATTAATAGGAAATTATGAGATACGTGAATCTTTAACCTACGATGAACAGAAATGGCAGTTTACGGATATGGGTTGGACATGCCTAACCTGTGGCGAATATTATCAAAATTCAAACCAAGACCCTGAAAATGAACTTAACTTATCTGATTTTAATTCTGTCGAATTACACGGAGATTTGAATGTAAAAATACAGCAAGGCGATAAATATTCAGTCCAGTTGAAAGGTCCCGAAAAAATTAAACAACAGTATAGCTTATCAATCAAAGATGAAACTCTAGTGGTTAAGTATAATTACAAAAAGTTAAATTCTTTGTGGGCAGACAAAAATGTAGAATTAAACATAACAATGCCGGAAATTAATGCCATAGATATAAGTGGTGCCGGACGGTTATTTTTAAATAGATTAAATGCTCACAAAATGAAACTAAACTGCTTGGGAGCAGTGAAAATAAATGGCTTTCTCACGGTTGATAAGCTATACCTAACTGTTTCCGGTGCCAGCACTGTTGATATTTCCGGTGGTGGCGATTTATTAAAAGCAAATATAACCGGTGCTTCTAGTTTGATTGCCACCGACTATAAAGTAGAACGGGGCGTCATTGAGGCTCGCGGAGCATCCAAAGCTAAAGTTTTTGTTACTGAAACTCTCGAAATAGACAAAGGATTGGCGTGTGTGGTAACCTATAAAGGCAATCCTGAAGTAGTTAAAGATTGAAGTTTGTCTACTCTTGCCGGTTGCTATAAAGATAACTTGAATCAACTGCGTTGCGAGAATAGCTAAAACATGAAATTAAGAACCTGACATGATTCTCTTTATTAATCTTTTATCAGTCGCACCGACCGACCCTTGATTCCCAAGTTTGAAACTCTTTTGAGAAAAGGAATTAACGTCGGAAGACAGGAACCAGCCCCACTAATCAGACCCGTTACATATTGTTGAAGTCCAAAAAAAAATACTTTTATCTAAAACACTGTAGTTACCATTGTCGTCGCGGTAGCCACCAAACAAAACGTCAAAACCACTTCCACCATTTACCATTACTTTGTTCTTTGCTTCATTATCGCCACCTAATTCTGCTGTTAACCTAGACCACTCATATACGGAAGGTAAATGGTAGCTTCCCAATCGTAGAGGCTTGCATACTTAGCTTTATTCAGAGCTTCGTTCCCATCGTAATGGCCGGTAGTACCGGCCATTCTAATTCTAGTCTCATTCAAATTTATTGCCATCCAACATTCGTTTCCTAATACAACTATATGTTCTTCCATCAACGAATAGAAATGGACAACTAATCGTAGTAAAACTAAATTCATCGCTGGAAGATATGACTCCGTATTCATCTATCACCGTCCCATACCGAATGTAGTGTGTATTATTCTCTAGTACTTTAAACTTATCAATAAGTTTATTTAAGTTGGTACTTGTAGCCACTCCGTCCCACACATTGACCGCAGAAAAATTATCTTTACCCAAGTAGATATTATACTTAAAATCGCACCTTCAGGGTCGGTAGATTCTGACCATTAAAACTCTACCTTGTTAGGATTTATTTTCACTGCACTATTTTCCGGTTTGATATTTACTATTTTAGTAGGCGAGGTGTCTGATTTAATTTTAAAATAATGCTATAGGTTTTTTTGGAGCCATCTCCGGCAATAACGGTATAGAATTTTGGATGAGAAAAATTACTTGATTCTCCACTTGCAGGAATTGATATAGCAAAATTACTCAATTCTATGGTCGGAATTAGGGCATTGATATTTGTTTGAAAAGGAAACAAATCAAAAGTAATTTCTTTATCCTTTATTATTCCAATATAGTCTTTATTTAATCCGCTGTTTCTTTCTGATAAAATATGAAATTCTTTACGTCATTGCCTTGCCCTTCACTAATCGCAGGGTCTATTGATTGTGCCTCAACTTTTACGGTATAATCTATCGAAGCACCCTCATCATCAGTAACAGTATATATTTTGTCAGAAGAAAAGCCTCAAGCCACCCCGCTTTTAGGTTGTATGGCAACTCCCTCATTTAATTCAATAGTTGGAACCAAAGTTTTTACATTAGTTCCGAATGGCAAAACGTCGAAAGTAATTTTTGCATTTATAATCTTGACTACGTAGTCCTTTGTTAAAAAATTATTATCCGACCGTTTAAATATGAAGCTCTTAATTTCTTTGGAACCAATGGTAGCGACTAGAGCCGTTACCGCATATTCAACTGTTTTTCCGCCTTGGCCACTTACTGTATAAATTACCGGATTCGAAAAATCACCGGCGACATCACTCGTAGGTCTTACACTTTTGCCTTTAATCATAATTGTAGGAACTAAATGCATAACATCAGTACCACTTGGAACGAGAAGAACAATCGTTTTATTAAATGCTTCCAATTTGAGGACTGAACCGCCCGACAAAAAATGACAAACTTGAAGTTTATTTAACAAAGACTTGGAGCAACTCAGATGATTCATGGCGGTAAAAAATTGAGTGGATATTTAACAATTTCACCTGAGGGACTTGACAAAGACGAAGATTTGGAATATTAGATTGATCAATGTTTGGAGTTTAATCCGAAAGCCAAGGCTAGTAAGAAAAGGAAGTGACCCTCTTCATTTTTCAAGCTTATCGTGAAAATATTATTCCAATTGGCCTAACCCTAAGAAGAAGGCATTAAACTCCAGAACAAGTTCTACTTGGTTTAGTACCGTTATTTAATTTAAAAAAATTTGTGTTTCTTTACTCACTATTTTCAGATACTAACAGTACTTTGTCAACCCCCAACTGTATAACCGATTAAAATTCAAACGGAACCAATTGGGGAAATTAACAAACCGATAATCAACATAAAAACATGGCAGAATTTGAGCAACTTTTTTCGGCTTTAAACATTCAAGAAGAAGACTTACAAAGAGAGATTTTAAATATCGGAGAAATACAAACTGTAGCTAAAAACACGTTTATTGTCGAACAAGACAAATACATTAAATGGTTAGCTATAGTTATGAAAGGGAAAGTTAGAGTGTGGCAAGAAAATGAAGACAGACAAATATTACTTTATTACGTAAATCCTGTTGAAACATGTGTGCTTTCGCTTTCAGCGGCATTTAGTAATTGTCTCAGCCTTGTGAATGCGAAAACAGAAACAAAAACTACAATAATAAAAATACCGGTTCAATTCATATCAAAATGGTGTTTTGAATTCAAATCCTGGAACAAATTCACGACCAACTCATTTATATACAGTTATACCGATTTACTGCATTCATACAAAAGCCTGGCTTTTAAAAAGTTAAACGAAAGGTTAATGGACTATTTAAAGTCTTTAAAGTCAAAGAATCAATCTTCAATTATTAAAATGTCGCATAGTCAATTGGCAAAAGAACTCGGAACCACGAGAGAAGTAGTCTCAAAAATTCTAAAACAATTTGAAATTGACTCACTCGTAAAATTAAAATTCAAAGGGATAGAGCTACTTAACTAAACATTTTCTTAATAATTTCCTTCACTTGTATCAAAAGTTACAGGTATATACTCCCGTATCCGATTACGTTTGTAAAATAATTCAGCAAAACCTTATAAGTTAAAAATTACGTCCTTGAATATAGTTCGTAAAAACAGCGGTTTAATATAAAGTCAAAATAAAAAATATGATTATGGAAAAACAAACTTATGTATTAGTTCATTCAGCTTGGCTTGGAGCTTGGCAATGGAACAATGTTAGTAAATTACTCAAAGAGAAGGGTCATACGGTCATTACACCTGATTTGCCAGGTCATGGAAGTGATAAGACTTCTCCTGCCAAAATTACTATGGAGCATTATGTAAAAACCATTACGGATATACTTGACAACCAAAAACATCCGGTAATATTGGTAGGGCATAGTTTTAACGGTATCACTGTCAGCAGAGTAGCTGAATTAAGACCTGACAAAGTCAAATGCCTCGTTTATTTAGCCGGATTTTTGTTGCCTAATGGCGGTTCCTTTTTCAAAGCTGTTCAAATAGTTAAGAACTCCAAAGCAGTTGACAATTTCTACTTGTCTGAAGATAAAACCTATGGTTTGGTAAAAGAGCATGAAATTCAAAATGCCTTTGCTCACGACATCCCCAAAGAAGCCTTTGATGCTGCAAAACCTCACATTGTGCCAGAGCCTTCTGCGCCATTAATGTATGAGTTGGAAATTACCAAAGAAAACTTCGGTAGAATTCCAAAATTTTATATTGAATGTACACAAGACAGAGCCGTTCCTATTGCAGTACAAAAAGCCATGCACACGGGGAATGTAAAAAAATCTTACTCCATAAACTCAAGCCATACTCCCAATTTTTCCAAACCGGAAGAAGTAGCTAACATACTGCTAAAAATTGGTGAGGAAAAATAAAAAAAATTGAGGTTTTTTGTGAAAATGAATCTGAAAGTGGAGAAGCAAATTTATTGAAACTATTTGTTTTGATTCTGTGCGATGGAGCAAATTATTTTCAAAAATTAAAAGCACGTCAGCATCACTCACTCTTAAATTTTTGAAATACCAAAAATGTAAGCAAAACTATTCTTGATATCAAGAATAGTTTTGCTATATTTAAACCTATTTTTGTGGTCTTGGCTTTGTAACTATTTGATTATCAATGTTATTCCACAGACGGTCTCCAATTAAAAAATAAATAGCATGAAAAGAGAAGAGTTTATAAAAAACAGCATACTGGTCGGCGGAGCCGTTGCGCTTGTGGCAAGTAATTCCTTTTCGAAAAATCTTACCGAAAATGGCATTGATAAATTGACCGATAAGGACGGAAACTATATCCTAAACCCATTGCCTTACAATAAAAATTTTCTAGAACCATACATGGACGAAGAGACTTTGTATTTACACTACACTTTTCATCATGGCGGAGCGGTTAACGGAGCTAATAAAGACAAGGCTATGATAAAGACTCTCCTAGATAGTTCTGACTTACAAACGGTTGATTTTTGGACTAAGAAGTTAGCATTTCATTTTTCAAGTCATATACTGCATACCATCTTTTGGACTAATTTGACTAACAAGCAAACTGCTCCGACAAATGAACTACTAAAAAGGATAGAAAAAGACTTCGGAACTTTTGACCGATTAAAATCTTTAATCTCTACATTATCAAAAAATGTTGATGGTAGCGGTTGGGGCATTCTAGGGTATCAACCATATTCAGATTCGCTTACCATCTTACAATGTGAAAATCATGAAAAAATTACCCAATTCGGCATCATTCCTATATTAGTAATTGACGTTTGGGAACATGCCTACTACCTAAAATACAAAAATAAGCGTTCAGATTTTGTGGATACCCTATTCAAAATCATTAATTGGGATAATGTAGCTCAAAGGTTAGATATTGCAACCAAATTGGTTAAGTAATAATAGTACCTTTATTATTGGTTTTACAATGCCTATTCGACACCAATCTACCGCGAAATTATTAAACCTAAATCCCACTAAATACGTTCAACCCAATAAAAAACAAAAATATGAAAAAACTAATCCTAAGTGTGGCTATTGCCACTATGATTTTGACCGTTGGTTATAGCCAAAGGGTCTCCGAAAAAAAATCCAAATCAAAAAAGGCCGGAACCAGTATGGGTGAGCACAAAAACGCCAATCACCAACACCATGATTATGATGCTAAAGGTGAAGATTCTGAAGCAGGTATTCAAAAAAATGGGGCTACAACTCCAATTATTGACGCCTATTTGGAAATAAAAAATGCTTTAGTGTCTGACAACCAAGAAGAAGCGGCCAAAGCCGGTACTTTATTACTAACTGAGCTTTCCAAATTCGATAAGACTAAATTGACCGAAAGTCAAAATAAAGAGTGTCTGAAAATATTTGACAGTGCAAAGGCAGAAGCCACACATATTGTCAAAAACCCTATTGAACAGCAAAGAAAGAATTTTGAAGCGTTAAGTGCTGATATTAATCACTTAATAAAGTTGGTTGGGACTGACAAAACCTTATATAAAGATTTTTGCCCAATGGCAAATGAAGGCAAAGGTGCTTCATGGTTGAGCGAACTTAAAGATGTTAAAAATCCATATTTTGGAAGCAGTATGCTCAATTGTGGAAAAGTTGAAAGACAGATAAACTAAAGTGAATATTTATAAAATAGTAGGTATTCCATTATTTGTTGGTATCGTAGGAATTCAGTTCTTCCCCACCACCCGCAACGAGAGCGATGTGGTATTGGAAACAGACTTTATCAGTTTTTATAACCCACCTGAAAATATAAGCAATTTGTTAAAAATTTCTTGTTATGATTGCCATAGCAACAATACAAGATATCCTTGGTACAATAGCTTGCAACCTGTTGGTTGGTTTTTAGAAAAGCATATCGAAGAAGGTAAAGAAGAACTTAATTTTAGTGAATTTGGTGGCTACACAATAGAGAGAAAAAAGAAAAAATTGAAATCGGCTATAGGCGAAATAAAAAAAGGTGAGATGCCTCTTTTTTCCTATACCTTAATCCACCAAGACGCAAAGTTGTCCGAAACCGATAGGTTAGAAATTGAAAAATGGTTTTCTGATTTGAGGGATAGTTTTTGAACTAGGAATATAATATTTTATTATCCTCTCGGAGGTCATAACTTTTGAATAGCAAAAATGGAAGTATCATTCAAAACTGTGGACGACTATATTTCAAGTTTCCCACCGAAGACACAGTCGCGACTTCGGGACATCCGACAATTAATAAAAAAAATTGCACCCGAAGCCATTGAGAGTATCTCTTACGGTATTCCAGCCTATAAGACAAACAAGAGACCTTTAGTTTACTTCGGTGGCTTTCTCAAGCATATTGGATTTTACGCTTTGCCTACGGGACATAATAAATTTAAAACACAACTCTCTGCCTATAAACATGGAAAAGGGTCGGTTCAGTTTCCACATGATAAACCTTTGCCCCTTGATTTAATTGCTGAAATTGTAAAATTTAGGGTTGCAGAAAATCGTCAAAAATGAACCTACAAAATAAAGTTAGGTGTTAGCCTGGACGTTAAAATAATCAGAATGAAGAAAAAGGCATATAACCGGTGACCACTATAAATGACGTAATGTTGCTAACCCTAATTGGTTTATTAATAAAATAACAGATTTATAAGTTGATGAAAACAAATTTATTAAACTCAAGTAGCCGACCTCAAGTGTTGAAATAATTTCTAAGAGCTAGGAAAAAAATTGCCACATATTAGTTTATTTGAACCATTGTCCTATATTGCAACCGATTAAACTAAAAAAACAAAATTTAATGGACATCTCACAATTATTAATTCAGTTAGTCTCCGGAGCAGCCGGAGGCAACGCAGCAGGTAAATTAATGCCTAAGTCGTCATTAGGAACCATTGGCAATTCCATTGCAGGAATCATAGGTGGGGGTCTAGGTGGCCAATTGCTAGGAATGCTCGGAGTAGGAGGCGCAGAAGGAGCCGGCTTGGATTTAAGCAGTATCCTAAGTTCGGTTGCCGGAGGTGGCGTCGGTGGCGGTGTGATCATGGCAATTGTAGGTATTGTAAAGGGATTGTTAAAGAAGTAAATTATTGCTTCTTCAAAACCGGTATAAAACCGTCTTAATCTTTTGAGGTG
>Ga0316188_10000134_pt1 | contig 25339 bp, 20 predicted proteins | sample Phiworburrow1_MG_FD_204933 | JGI IMG/M metagenome (GOLD analysis project Ga0316188, IMG submission 204933) | Coastal sediment microbial communities from Maine, United States - Phippsburg worm burrow 1 | ecosystem: Environmental > Aquatic > Marine > Coastal > Sediment | place: USA: Maine... | reverse complement strand
CGCACCCCAAGGAAGAACAAGCATGAGACTGACGGGCAAGGTGGCGATCGTCACCGGAGCGGGCTCCGGTTTCGGACAGGGAATTGCCGAGCGCTTCGCGGCCGAAGGCGCGAAAGTGATCGTCAATGACGTGAACGCCGTCGGCGGAGAGAAGGTCGCGGCGGGCATCCGTGCGCGCGGCGGGCAGGCGCTCTTCGTGCAAGCGGACGTCTCGAAGGGGGATCAGGTCGCCGCGCTTCGCGACGCGACCACCCAGGCGTTCGGCGCGCTCGACATCGTCGTCAACAACGCGGGCGTATCGCACCGGAACCAGTCGTTGCTCGACGTCGACGAGAAGGAGTTCGATCGCGTCTACGCGATCAACGTGAAGAGTCTCTACTGGACGGCGCAGCACATGGTGCCCTGGTTCAAGGAGCACGGCGGCGGCGTGTTCGTGAACATCGCGTCAACCGCCGGCGTTCGGCCTCGCCCGGGCCTGGTCTGGTACAACGGGTCCAAGGGCGCGGTGATCGTCACCTCCAAGGCGATGGCGGTGGAACTCGCGCCCTTCGGCATTCGCGTGAACGCGATCAATCCGGTCGCCGGGGAAACCCCGCTGCTGGCGACTTTCATGGGCGAAGACACACCGGAGATCCGTGCGAAATTCATCGCGTCGATTCCGCTGGGCCGTTTCTCGCAGCCGAGCGACGTCGCCAACGCGGCACTCTTCCTCGCCTCCGACGAAGCGGAGTTCATCACCGGCGCCTGCCTGGAGGTGGACGGAGGGCGATGCGTGTAGAGGGGCGCGAAGCGCCAGGTGAGTCCCCGGCCGCCAGCGGGGATCGATCCGCGCAGCCCCGCGCCCGGGCGCCGCTAGCGAATTGCCTGTTACAGGCCGCTAGTTGCCCGCGCCCTGCTCCTTCTGAAGCAGGGCCGCCGCTCGGAAGTGCCGGGCTGCGTCATCGGGTCTGCCGATCGTCTCGAATAGCTCGGCGAGCGCCAGATGCGCCGCGGCGCTCTTGGTGCGCGCGAGACTGCGCAGCAGGAACTCCTCGGCCTTGCCCCACAGCGACTCCGCCATGCACAGGCGCCCGAGCACGAGCGAGATCGCGCCGTCGTCGCCGTAGCGCGACATCCACTCCTCGGCGAACTCGATGCGCTCGCGCGCCGGGATCGTATCGAGCGCGGCGTAGCGACGCAGCAGCGGCGGCGAATATCCGTCCTTCATGGCGGTTTCGATCAGCTTGCGCGCCTGCGCTTCGTCTCCGGCACGCGAGAACGCCGCCGCAGCCGCGTCGACGGTTTCGGGCATTTCGCGCTCGGCGGCCTTGAGCGAGCGCAGCAGTGCACGCACACCAGCGGCGTCGAGCTCCGATTGCGAGAACAGACCGCGGCACGCCCGCGCACGCATGCCCCGGATCGCCGGCTCGGGCAGCGCATCGCGCTTCTCGAGCTGTCGCAACACCGGCAGCACGCGCTGCCAGTCAGCGGACTGTTCGTAGGCACGCAAGGCGGCCCGCAATGAATGGATGTGCCGCTGTCCGCCGCCGTGCAGGCGCTCGATCGCCGCCAGCGCCCTGCCCGGCTGCTGCTCGTCCAGCGCAAACTCGGCCGCCGTCATCTTCTCGGCCTGTGCGCTCACCCGATCAGCCTCGGCGAGCTCGAGCCAGCCGTCGCGCCGCTCGAACTCTCTCATGCGATGCGCGGCGCGTGCCGCGAGCAGTGCCGCCGTCCCGGCGAGCTGATCATCGTCGCGCGCCGTCTGGGCAAGCCGTTCGGCACGGCCGAAGCGCCCCTCGAACAACGCAAGCAGCGAGTCGCGCAGAGCGATCCGAGCCGAATCGCTGCGCCGGCGCTGCCGGTAGTCACGCACACGGGTCGGCAGATTGAGCGCCTTGCCGATGGCCAGCAGCAGCAGGTGCAGCAGGAAGAACGAGACGAGCAGCAGCAGCACGGCGAGATTGACCGACACGTCGACCCGGTACGGCGGCCACAGGATCGCGACGTTGCCGTGATTAAAGCGCATGACGAGGGCGAGGCCGACGGCGGTCGACAGGATCAGCAGGATCCAGACCAGCCAGCGCACGATCTAGTTCCTCTCGCGCGCGTCCCGCGCTGCCCGTACGGCGGCGAGCGTGTCGCCCAGGGACGGAAGCTCGGCGGCGATCCGCGTGTCCTGCAGTTGGCGCAGTGCGGCGATCGCGTTGACGACGCTGCGCTCGCGCTTGTCGTAATAGACCTCGAGCCACTCGATCGCGCGCTTGAGGTCGGCGCGGAACAGTGGCTCCGAGCGCGCCAGCAATGCGAGCCGCGCCGAGAACAGAGTCAGGCGCAGATTTTCGCGCACGAAGTACTGCTGCTCCGGCGCAAGAAGCACGACGTCCGGCGCGTCGACCCGGTTGACCCTGAACAGTTGCGACAGCTCCGCGAGGAACGCCTGCCAGCCCAGGCGACTCGTGCTCGCCAGGCGCGCGAACGAAAACGCCGAATTCGGCTCGCCCCCCGCTGCCGCGTCTGCGCTCGGTGCGGCCTTCGTCGGCGCGAGACCCGAGTGCATCGGCAGCTGGTTCAGCCCGCCGGCGACCGAGTCCAGTCGCAGCGCGAGCGACACCACATCCACGTTGGGCACGGCCTTCAGGCGCTCGATGTCGGCGGTGATCAGGCGCCGCAGCCCCAGCGCCTCGGGCTGGTTGATCCGCTTGAGTCGCCCGTCGGCGTCCTGCATCGCGACGAGCGCGCCGCGCACATTGCCGCTCACCACCAGCTGCTGCGACGCGATCGCGACCGCGTTCTCCACGTCGGCGAGCGTGACGCTGAAGGTCTCCTGCGCGATGCTCTTGTACATCTGTTCGAGCTGCGACTGGCGACCCAGGGCTTCGGTGAACTTGCTCTCGAGCACCGCCGAGCGACCCTGCAGTTCGCGCACCATTTCCTGCGCCTGCTTCACCTGAATCTCGAGCTGCATCGCCCGCTCATCGGCCTGCTGCAGGCGCCGCGCGGCCTCGCGCGCGACGTTCTCGCCACGCTGCCACAGGAACACACTGCTGGCGCCCGCCGCCAACGCGATCAGCAGCGCGACGACGCCGACCACCTTGGCGGCTGCGGACGCGCGAGGCGGATCCGCCCCGTCCTGGCTCCCGGAAGTGGCGCTGCCTTGCCTTCCGGGCATGGCCCGCGCTGCACCGGTCGGCCCGCCCGTTGGCGGGTCGGACGCGCGCGCGTCGGTCGCCGCGGCAGGGCTCGGGGGCGCTGCCGGCGTCGTGCCGGGGGTCTGGGGCGAAGGGATGTCGTTTTCTGCGGACACAGGCAAACCCTGCGATGTGGTCAGCCCGATTCTATCGCGGCCAGCAGAGCGCGTTCACCCGGCTCGACCAAATGTGCCGACACCCATTGCCGCTCCCGCAATAGCGACACGATTCGCGGATGCGGCGCGAGCGCCGGCTGCGCGTGCGCCCAAGGCCCCAGACCGGCGCCGGTGACCAGCGCGTCGAGCTCACGGACCGCCTCGCCGGTCGTGAAGACGAAGACGACCGGATCAGGCTCGCTTGCCCAGCGATTCAGCACAGATGAGGTCTCCTGCGCCGGCGCCACCGCTTCGCTGCGGTAGATTGCCAGTCGCTCGACGTGCGCGCCGCGCCGTGCGAGTTCATCGATCCAGTCGGTTCGACCGGTCTCCCCCGCGAGCACCAGGATCCCCAGGTCCGCCGGCGCGTCGAAGGGCGCGGTGCTCAACAGCGCCTGTCCGTCGAACGGCGGCCCCGACGGCTGCACCAGCCGGACGTCAGGGGGAATGGTTGAGTGCTCGGCGAGCGCCTGCGCGCTGCCTGGACCGATCACCGCGATCCCCACCGAGGCAGGCCACGGCTGCGGCAACAGCGCCGCGCAGGCCTCGATCGAGCCGGGACTGACGAAGATCACCCAGTCGTGCCGGGCAAGCGACCCCAGCGCCTCTCGAACACCGGGCTCCGCACCCAGGCCGACCAGCCGGCGCAACGGGCATGCCAGAACTTCGTGCCCACGCGCCGTCAGCCGCGCCGCGAGCCGCTCGACGCGCGGCCGGGGCTGCGTGAGCAGGACGCGCGTCACTGCGTCGGCAGATAGGCCTGGGCACCCTGTGCGAGCAGGCTCGCCGCGACCTCTTCGCCGAGCGCTTCGGCCGACTCGGCGTTCGCCTGTCCGATCCGCCCCTGTGCCTCGATCAGGTGCTCTCCATCCACGCTCGCGACACAGGCCCTGAGCCACAGCCCGTGCCCCTCGCTCGCCTCGCAGTAGGCCGCGAGCGGCACGCGACAGCTTCCTCCGAGCACGCGGGAGACCACCCGCTCCGCGCGTACCTGCAGCCAGGTGCCCTGATCGGCCAGGGGCGCGAGCCAGGCCTCGAGATCGTCACGATTGGCGAGGGACTCGATCCCCAGAGCGCCCTGGCCGGCCGCCGGCAGGCTCAGCGATACGGGCAACAGCGCTCTGATGCGATCCGCCAGTCCAAGCCGCTTGAGCCCCGCCGCCGCCAGCACGATCGCGTCGTAATCGCCGCGGTCGAGCTTGCCCAGACGGGTGTCCAGATTGCCGCGCAGCGGACGCACGTCCAGTGTCGGGAAGCGCCGCCGGATCTGCGCCGCCCGCCGCAGGCTCGACGTGCCGACCACCGCGCCCGCGGGCATCTCGTCCAGCCCGGCGAACCTGGCCGAGACGAACGCGTCGCGCGGATCCTCCCTGCGCATCACCGCCGCGAGGGTGAACTCGGGCGCCAACTCCATCGGGACGTCCTTGAGCGAATGCACCGCGATGTCCGCCCGCCCGTCGAGCAGCGCCACCTCGAGCTCCTTGGTGAACAGACCCTTGCCGCCGATCTCGGACAACGCGCGGTCGAGCACCCGGTCGCCTTCGGTGGTCATCCCCAGGATCCGGACGTCGCACGCCGGGTACAACTCGCGCAGCCGCCCCTGCACGTAGGTCGCCTGCCACATCGCAAGCCGGCTCTCCCGGGACGCGATCACCAGCCGCGCCGGGGGCGAAATACTCGAACTCATCAGATCTCCCAGGCGAAGCCGCCAACGGCGCGGCCCACGCTCAGCCCACCAGGTTCTTGACTGTCGACCACTGCCGACGGCTGACCGGCAGCCGCTCGGGAATGTCGCGCAATACGACCTGCCAGTAGGGATCTCCGGCGTCGTCCTCCCCGGTCGGGGTGACGCGCTCGAAGCCGGCGATCGCGGGCCGCGCAACCAGCGCGTTGCGGTGGATGCGCACGAAGCGGTCGACGAACTCGTCCTCGAGCGCGGTCAGCGACTCCTCGATCAGGTACTCGCGCTCACGGGTGCGCACGGTGATGTACTTGAGCTCGGCCTTCAGGTAGATCACCTGCTCGAGCGGCACGAGGATCACGCGCCCGCGCTCGTGGACCGACAGGTGGCGCCGGCGCGTATTGGTCGCCCGGGCCAGCTGGTCGATCGCCTGGATCTGGTCGGAGGGCAGGCGCGTCACCGCGCGGCGCAGCGCCTCGAGCAGGCGCTGCGCGCGCACCGGCTTCAGCAGGTAGTCGATGGCGCGGACCTCGAAGGCCTCGACGGCGAACTCCTCGAAGGCGGTCACGAAGATCACCAGAGGCATCGGCTTGGGCGTCTCGCTGGCGGCCGATCGCGCCGAAATGTGCCGCGCGAGCTCGATGCCGGTCATGCCCGGCATCTGGACGTCGAGCAGCACGATCTGCGGCTGCGCCGCCTCAATCTGGGACAGCGCCTCGGGAGCGTTGGCCGCCTCGCCGACGATGCGATGCGGGAAGTCGGGCGCGAGATCGGCGAGCAGCTCGCGCAAGCGCGAACGCGCGACGGGCTCGTCATCAACGATCAGGATCGAAATGGCGTCGGACATCGCGGCGTCGCCTCTCCTTTCTGTAGGGGAGTTCCAGCAGCAGGCGGAACTGCCCATTTTCTTCGGATGTTTTCAGTTCAGCTTCCATATCGTACAGCAGCAACAGGCGTTCCCTGATGTTGGACAGGGCCATCTGATTGCCCGGACGCACAGGCTGTTGTTCTTCTGCGGGATTCAGGATCTCCACGCGCACCCGCTCGCCCGGGCGGGAGACGATGATCGTGATCTCGCCGGGCTCGGAGCGCGGTTCGATCCCGTGGTGCACCGCATTCTCCACCAGCGGCTGCAGCAGCAGCGCGGGCAGCAGGGCGTCGCCCTGCATCTGGTCGGTGTCCCATTTCACCCGAAGGCGATCACCCAGCCGCAGCTGCTCGATCGCCAGGTATTGCTGGCAGGTCACCACCTCCTCGTCCAGCGGCACGAGGGCACGGGTGTCGCGCATGAACACCCGGAACAGGTCTGCGAGGTTCTCCAGCGTGCTTTCGGCACGGCGCGGGTCGGCGCGCATCAGCCCGAGCACGGTATTCAGGCTGTTGAACAGGAAATGCGGGCGGATCCGGGCCTGCAGTGCCTGCAGCCGCGCCTCGGCCAGTGACGGCGAAAGCGACAGCGCGCGAAGCCGGAAGAATTCGATCGTCAGCGCGGCCAGCGCCACCGCGATCAGGCAGCGCGCCGCGACCCACCAGGCGAAGGCTTGGGGCGCGAGGTCCGGCACGAGCAGCCGTCCGATCATCAGGCACACGAGCAGCGTGAGCCCGGCGGGCACCGCGAGGCCGACCAGCCATTGCACCCGGACCGGCTTGCCATTGACGGTCTTGCGCATGCCGCACAGCGCGACCAGAGACACGAGCGCCACCGGCTCGAGCACCGCACCGATCTCCAGCAGGCGACGGCCCAGATCCGCCCAGCCGGTGCCCATGGCCAGCGCGAGAAGCCCTCCGGCGAGGTTCAGAGGCAGCAGGATCCGCAGCGTGATCCCGATGTTGCAGCAATCGGGGAGCACCGGCGCGGCGGCGCCGTCGCTGATGCGTCGGGCCTTTGCGGCGGCGGACCCCGGCTCGCCGCCGTCCGCGGGCGCCTGGGAACTGGTCGGCTGGCTGGCCGGCTGCATCGGATCGTCCCCTGTTCATCGCCGGCACCGTTGGCGCGATGCTCCGTCCGGTTGCCGGCGGACACGCGATCATCAAGGGCCGACCCTTATAATCGCGGCGATTATGACAGATCAATTCTCCAAGAAGTCCGAGGCGTGGTCGGCGCGTTTCTCCGAGCCGGTCTCCGAACTGGTCAAGCGCTACACGGCGTCGGTCGACTTCGACAAGCGCCTGGCGCTGTTCGACATCGAGGGCTCGCTGGCCCACGCCGACATGCTGCACGCCGCGCGGATCCTCTCCGACGACGACCTTCGGAAGATCAACGAAGGCATGGCGAGCATCCGCGGCGAGATCGAGCGCGGCGAGTTCCGCTGGTCGCTCGATCTCGAGGACGTGCACCTGAACATCGAGAAGCGCCTGACCGACCTCGCCGGCGACGCCGGCAAGCGGTTGCACACCGCCAGATCCCGCAACGATCAGGTGGCCACGGACATCCGGCTGTGGCTGCGCAGCGCGATCGACGAGATCCGAACGCTGCTGCGCCTGCTTCGGGTCGCGCTGCTGGACGTGGCCGAGGCCCACGCCGAGACCATCATGCCGGGCTTCACGCATCTGCAGGTGGCACAGCCGGTCACCTTCGGGCACCACCTGCTCGCCTACGTCGAAATGTTCGGGCGCGACGACGAACGCCTGGCCGACTGCCGGCGCCGCGTCAACAGGCTACCGCTGGGCGCCGCGGCGCTGGCCGGCACCAGCTATCCGATCGACCGCGAGCGGGTCGCCCGGACCCTGGGCTTCGAAGGCGTGTGCGGGAATTCGCTGGACGCGGTCTCGGATCGCGATTTCGCGATCGAGTTCTGCGCGGACGCAAGCCTGATCATGATGCACGTGTCGCGGCTCAGCGAAGAACTGGTGCTCTGGATGTCGCCGCGCGTGGGGTTCATCGACCTGCCGGACCGCTTCTGCACCGGCTCGTCGATCATGCCGCAGAAGAAGAACCCCGACGTGCCGGAGCTGGCGCGCGGCAAGACCGGCCGCGTCTACGGCGGCCTGGTCTCGTTGCTCACGCTGATGAAGGGCCAGCCGCTGGCCTACAACAAGGACAACCAGGAGGACAAGGAGCCGTTGTTCGACGCCGCGGACACGGTCTCCGAGACGCTGCGCATCTTCGCGGACATGGTGCCCGGCATCCAGGTGCGCGCCGACCGGATGCGCGCCGCGGCCGCCGAAGGGTTCTCAACCGCAACCGACCTCGCCGACTACCTGGTGCGCAAGGGCCTGCCTTTCCGCGATGCCCACGAAGCCGTGGCCCGCGCGGTGCGCCACGCGGCCGACCGAGGGGTCGACCTGTCCGACCTCGACGCGCAGGAATTGCGCGCCTTCAGCCCGCTGATCGGCGACGACGTCGCGCAGTCGCTCTCGCTCGAAGGGTCGGTCAACGCCAGGAACCACATCGGGGGCACCGCCCCCGCCCAGGTGCGTGCGGCGATCGCGCGACACCGGGCCGCACTGGCGGGATGAGCCACCGGCGGCGATAGATTGCCCGAATGATGTTGTCGCGCATACAGATCCGATAGGTTATGCTCGCGCCCGAGTGAGGGGATGCGTCCCGCTGAATGGGCGCGTCCCGTTCGCCCGAGCGGGGCGACCGTTCCCGCCGGCCATGAGGAGGGTCTGGAATTGAACGCGCTACTGGGCTTGTCCCGGATGATCGACGCGCTGAACGACCGCGTCGGCAAGATGGTTCTCTGGCTCGTGCTTGCCTCGGTGCTGATCAGCGCCGGCAACGCCATCGTGCGCAAGGCCTTCGACATGAGCTCGAATTCCTTGCTCGAGATCCAGTGGTACCTGTTCGCGGCCGTGTTCCTGCTGGCCTCGGGCTACACACTGCTCAACAACGAGCACGTGCGCATCGATGTGATCAGCAGCCACCTGTCGGATCGCAAGCGCGCCTGGATCGACGTGATCGGCTTCACCTGCTTCCTGCTGCCCTTCAGCGTGCTGACGGTCGGCCTGTCGATTCCCTACTTCCTCCAGGCGTTCCATAGCGGCGAAATGTCGTCGAACGCAGGCGGCCTGATCCGCTGGCCCGTCTACCTGCTGATCCCGGTCGGCTTCTTCCTGCTCGGCCTGCAGGGCATCTCCGAACTGATCAAGCGCGTCGCCTTCCTCAAGGGCCTGATCGACGATCCGACCCGCAAGAAGACCGAGAAGACGGCCGAGGAGGAACTCGCCGAGTTCGTCCGTGCCCAGCAAGAGAAGGCGGGAGCCCGGCAATGATCGCTTTTCTGACGGCGAACATCGCGCCGATCATGTTCGTCGGGCTGGTGTTCTTCCTGCTCTTCGGATTTCCGGTTGCCTTCGGCCTCGCCGCGTGCGGCATGGCCTTCGGCTTCCTGGGCATCGAACTGGGGGTGCTTCCGGCGGCGCTGATGGAGGCACTGCCTCTGCGCATCTTCGGGATCATGCAGAACGACACCCTGCTGGCGATCCCGTTCTTCACCTTCATGGGCCTGATCCTCGAGCGCAGCGGTATGGCCGAGGACCTGCTCGACACGGTCGGCCAGCTTTTCGGCCCGGTGCGCGGCGGCCTGGCGATCGCGGCCGTTCTCGTCGGCGCGATGCTCGCGGCCACCACCGGTGTGGTCGCCGCATCGGTGATCTCGATGGGCCTCATCTCGATGCCGATCATGCTGCGCTACGGCTACGACCGCAGGGTCGCCAGTGGCGCGATCACCGCGTCGGGGACGCTCGCCCAGATCATCCCGCCGTCGCTGGTGCTGATCGTGCTGGCAGACCAGCTCGGCAAGAGCGTCGGCGACATGTACAAGGGCGCGTTCATCCCCGGGTTCACGCTGACCGGCCTGTACCTCGCCTACATCGCGCTCGTGGCCATCTTCAAGCCGTCCTTCGTGCCGGCGCTGCCCAAAGAGGCCCGCACGATCAAGGAGGACGACGGCAGCAGCGGACTGCGCTCGCTGGCCATCCTGACCGTGCTGTCGGTCGGGCTCGCCGTCTTCTTCGCGCACGAGTACAGCGCGATCATCAGCTGGTTCAAGGGACGCGAAGTCAACGTGGCCCTCGACGAGACGATCGTGGTGTCCATGTGCGTGGGCATCGGCTTCGCCTTCCTGGTCGCGGTGCTGAGCAAGAGCCTGGGGCTGCATCTGCTCTCCAGGATGGCCGAGCGCGTCACCTTCGTGCTCATCCCTCCGCTCGCGCTGATCTTCCTGGTGCTCGGGACGATCTTCCTCGGCGTGGCCACGCCGACCGAAGGCGGTGCGATGGGTGCGGTGGGCGCGCTGGTGATGGCCATCGGCCGCAATCGGCTCGACCGCCGGCTGATGGTCCAGGCGCTCAACACGACCGCGAAACTGTCGTGTTTCGTGCTGTTCATCCTCCTCGGTTCGACCACCTTCAACCTGGTCTTCCAGGGCGTCGACGGCAGCCGCTGGGTCGAGCACCTGCTGCTGAACCTTCCGGGCGGGCAGGTCGGCTTCCTGATCATCGTGAACGCGCTGGTGTTCGTCCTCGCGTTCTTCCTCGACTTCTTCGAACTCGCCTTCATCGTCGTACCGCTGCTCGGCCCGGTCGCGGCCAAGCTCGGCATCGATCTGATCTGGTTCGGGGTTCTGCTCGGGGTGAACATGCAGACCTCGTTCATGCATCCGCCGTTCGGCTTCGCCCTGTTCTATCTGCGCAGCGTCGCGCCGGCCACCGCTTACACCGACCGGATCACCGGCAAGCAGATCGCGCCGGTCACCACCGGCCAGATCTACTGGGGTGCGGTGCCCTACGTCTTCATCCAGATCTTCATGGTCGCGCTGGTCATCTACTTCCCAGGGCTGGTGACCGGCGGGCTGGACAAGACCAAGACCATCGACCTGAACAAGGTCAAGATCGAGATCCCGATCGAAGACCAGCAGAAGTACGGCGACATGCCGCAGAACATGCAGGGCTTCACGCTGCCGGGCGCCGGCGACAAGGCGCCCCCCGACGCCAAACCGGGTGACAGCCCCCGCTCCGAGGACGACGGCACTGCCGCGGTGCTGCGCGCCCTGCAACGGGACGCGGGCAAGCAGTAGTGCGAACCCGCCTTGAGCGTTCGCGCGGCAGCAGTCCTGCGCGAACGCCACAAAGAAAAAACCCCGCTCTCGCGGGGTTTCTTCTTGCCGGACGGCAGTCTTACAGCCTTTGCGACTGCATGAAGTCGTCGAAGCCCGACTCGGCGAAACGGAACCAGAGGTTCGCGTCCGCACGGAACTTGCTCCAGTCCGCATAGACCTTCTTCCAGCGCGGATTCGTGTCGTTCAGGCCGGCGTAGGTTTCCTGGGCCGCCTTGAACGCGGCGTCCATGACGTCCTTCGGGAAGCGGTGAAGCTTCGTGCCGGTGCCCACCAGCGTTTTCAGTGCGCCCGGGTTCTTCGCGTCGTAGCGCGCCTGCATCACCAGGTGCGCGTGCGCCGCCGCCGACGCGATGATCGCCTTGTTCTCCGACGAGAGCGCGTTGAAGGCCTTGTCGTTGATCATCACATCGAGCTGCGGACCGCCTTCCCACCAACCGGGGTAGTAATAGTGCGGTGCGACCTTGTTGAACCCGAGCTTCAGGTCGTCGTACGGTCCGATCCACTCGGCCGCGTCGATCGTGCCCTTCTCCAGCGCCTGGTAGATGTCGCCGCCGGGAATGTTCTGCGGCACGACGCCCAGCTTGGCGAACACCTTGCCGCCGAAGCCCCCGATGCGAAACTTCAGGCCCTTGACGTCCGCCACCGACTTGAGCTCGTTGCGGAACCAGCCACCCATCTGTGCGCCGGTGTTGCCGGCCGGGAAATTGATGACGTTATAGCCGGCGTAGAACTCACGCATCAGCTTCATGCCGTTGCCTTCGTACATCCACGCCGTCATCTGCCGCGAGTTCATGCCGAACGGCACCGCACATCCCAGCGCAAATGTTTCGTCCTTGCCGAAGTAGTAATACGGTGCGGTGTGCGCGACCTCGACCGTGCCCGTCTGGGCGGCGTCGAGCACGCCAAGCGGCGGAACGAGTTCGCCCCCGGCGTGGGTCGAGATCTCGAACTTCCCGCCGGACATGTCCAGGACGGCCTTGGCGAAGACTTCGGCGGCACCGTAGATCGTGTCGAGCGACTTCGGGAAGCTCGACGCCAGGCGCCAGCGAATCGCCTGCTGGGCGTGCACTGCGGGCGCAACGCCTGCGGCGAGGATGCCGGCCATACCGGCGTTCTTGACAAATGAGCGGCGTTCCATAAGGGCTATCTCCTTTGATTATCGATTCGTGATACTGCTGACAGGGGGTCCCCTATGACAGCTACCCCCCGTGCTCAAATCGCAGAGCGCCCCAATTGTATCCGCCGCGCATGACTCTGTGGCGTTCGGTTTGCCGCAACAGTGCCCGTCGAGCCGGCGAACGACGATCCATCACCAGAAGGGGCAGTCGACAGACGCCGCACGGCCCGGAACGAGGCCCCGTCAGCGTCGCCGGCTCGGCGGCAGATCCGTGCACACGCCTTCGAAGACCTCCGCCGCCATCCCGATCGACTCGCCCAGCGTCGGGTGCGGGTGGATCGTCTTGCCGATGTCGGTCGGGTCCGCACCCATCTCGATCGCCAGTGCGATCTCGCCGATCATGTCGCCGGCGTGGGTCCCGACGATCCCGCCGCCGATCACGCGATGCGTTTCCTCTTCGAAGATCAGCTTGGTGAAACCCTCGTCCCGGCCGTTGGCGATCGCGCGGCCCGACGCCGCCCACGGGAAGACCGCCTTTCCGATCTTCAGCCCTTGCGCCTTCGCCTCGTCCTCGGTCACGCCGACCCAGGCGACCTCGGGATCGGTGTAGGCGACCGACGGAATGACTCTCGCGTCGAAAAAACTCTTGTGTCCGGCGGCGGCCTCGGCGGCGACGTGCGCCTCGTGCACCGCCTTGTGCGCGAGCATCGGCTGGCCGACGACGTCGCCGATCGCGAAGATGTGGGCGACGTTGGTGCGCATCTGCTTGTCCACCGGGATGAACCCTCGGTCCGTGACCGCGACCCCGGCCTTCTCGGCGGCGATCTTGCGGCCGTTCGGGCTGCGACCCACCGCGCTGAGCACCAGGTCGTAGACCTGAGGCTCGGGGGGCGCGTTCTCCCCTTCGAACCAGACCTTGATGCCTTCGGGCGTCGCCTCGGCTTTCACCGTCTTCGTCTTCAGCATGACCCGGTCGAAGCGCTTGTCGTTGAACTTCTGCCAGACCTTGACCAGGTCGCGGTCAGCCCCGGTCATCAGCGTGTCCAGCATCTCGACGACGTCGAGCCGTGCGCCCAGGGTCGAGTACACCGTCCCCATCTCCAACCCGATGATCCCGCCGCCGATCACCAGCATTCGCTTCGGACGCTGGCGCAACGCGAGCGCGCCGGTCGAATCGACCACCCGCGGATCGTCGGGCAGGAAGGGCAGTCGCACCGCCTGGCTGCCCGCGGCGATGATCGCGCGCTCGAAGCGCACCACCTTCTTCTCGCCGGTCTTGTCCTGGGCCTCACCGGTCGTGAGTTCGACCTCCACGTGATGGTCGTCGAGGAAGGCGCCGTAGCCTCGCAGCACCTGCACCTTGCGCGCCTTCGCCATGCCGGCCAGGCCGCCGGTCAGCTTGCCGACGACCTTGTCCTTCCAGGCGCGCAGCTTGTCCAGATCGATCTGCGGCTCGGCGAAGGTGATGCCGTGCGCCGAGAATGCACGGGTTTCGTCGATCACCGCAGCGGTGTGCAGCAGCGCCTTCGACGGAATGCAACCGACGTTCAGGCATACGCCACCCAGCGTCGCGTAGCGCTCGACGAGCACCGTGTTCATGCCGAGATCGGCTGCGCGAAACGCGGCGGAATATCCGCCGGGCCCGGCACCGAGCACCAGCATCTCGCATGTGACGTCGACCGGGCCGCCATAGCGAGCCGCGGCGACACCTGGCGCAGCCGGCAACCCCGTCGACGTGTTCGACGGTGCGCCAGGGCCAGCGGGAGCGCCGCGTGCGGCGTGTCCTGCGTCCGGGGGGGGCACTTGCGCCGACGCCGCAGCCGGCGCGGCCGCGACTCGCCCCGCGCCCGGCGCGCCCGCTGCTGGTGCAGCACCCGTCACCTCCAGCTCGAGCAGCACGCTGCCCTCGGCCACCTTGTCGCCCAGCTTCACCTTCAGCGACTTCACCACCCCGGCCGCCGAACTCGGTATCTCCATCGACGCCTTGTCCGATTCCACCGTCACCAGCGACTGCTCCACCGCCACCGTGTCGCCCGCCTTCACCAGAACCTCGATCACCTCGACGTCCTTGAAGTCCCCGATGTCGGGCACCTTCACCTCAATTGTCTGACTCATGTCGTCGATGCCTCAGGCGTAATGCGGGTTGGCCTTCGCGGGGTCGATCCCGTACTTCTTGATCGCCTTTGCCACGGTCTTTGCCGGAATGGTGCCTTCATCGGCGAGCGCCTTGAGGGCGGACAGCACCACGAAATGCCGGTTGACCTCGAAGTGCTCGCGAAGCTTCGGCCGGAAATCGGAGCGCCCGTAACCGTCGGTGCCGAGCACACGATAGTCGCGTCCCTTCGGAATGAACGGACGAATCTGGTCCGCGAGCAGTTGCATGTAGTCGGTCGACGCAACGATCGGCCCCGCAGCACCGGCGAGCTGCTTGGTCACATAGGCCTGCTTCTGGACTTCGGTCGGATGCAGCAGGTTCCAGCGCTCGCAATCCATTCCCTCGCGACGCAGCTCGGTGAAGCTGGTCACGCTCCAGACGTCGGCGCCGACCTGCCAGTCCTTTTCGAGCAGCGCAGCTGCCGCCTCGACCTCGCGCAGAATCGTGCCGGCGCCCAGCAGCTGCACGCGCTGCGTGCTTGGCTGCCCGGAACGCAGCAGGTACATCCCGCGCACGATCCCCTCCTCGTCGCCCGGCTTCAGGCCGGGGTGCGGATAGTTCTCGTTCATCACGCTGATGTAGTAGTAGACGTTCTCCTGCTTCTCCACCATCCGCTTCAGCCCGTCCTGGATGATCACCGCGAGCTCGTGCGCGTAGGTCGGGTCGTAGGACACGCAATTGGGAATCGTCGCCGACAGGATGTGGCTGTGACCGTCCTCGTGCTGCAGGCCCTCGCCGTTCAGCGTGGTGCGCCCTGCGGTGCCGCCGATCAGGAAACCGCGCGCCTGCATGTCGCCCGCCGCCCAGGCGAGGTCGCCGATGCGCTGGAACCCGAACATCGAGTAGTAGATATAGAAGGGGATCATGATGCGGTTGTTCGTCGAGTACGACGTCGCCGCTGCAATCCAGGAGCTGAACGCGCCCGCCTCGTTGATCCCTTCCTCGAGGATCTGTCCCTTGGCGTCCTCGCGGTAGTACATCACCTGGTCCTTGTCGATCGGCGTGTACTTCTGCCCCTCCGGCGCGTAGATGCCGAGCTGACGGAACATGCCCTCCATGCCGAAGGTACGCGCCTCGTCGGGCACGATCGGCACCAGCCGCGGACCGACGCTCTTGTCACGCGTCAACGCGGTGAGCACCCGCACGAAGGCCTGGGTCGTCGAGATCTCGCGACCCTCCGCGGTCGGTTCGAGCACCGCCTTGAGCGCAGACAGGTCGGGCACTTCGAGCTTCTCGTCCGCGGTGCGGCGTCGCTGCGGAAGATAACCGCCAAGCGCGCGGCGCCGCTCGTGCATGTACTGCATCTCCGGCGCGTCCTCGCTCGGGCGATAGAACGGCACCTCTTCGAGCTTGTCGTCCGGAATCGGAATCGCAAAACGGTCGCGGAACTCGCGAATCGCCTCGACGTCGAGCTTCTTCAGCTGGTGGGTCGGGTTCTTCGCCTCGCCCACAGGGCCCATTCCGTAGCCCTTGACCGTCTTGGCGAGGATCACCGTCGGCTGTCCGCGGTGCTTGACCGCCGCCGCGAACGCCGCGTAGACCTTGTACGGATCGTGGCCGCCGCGGTTCAGGCGCCAGATGTCCTCGTCGGTCATCTTCGAGACCAGCTCGAGCAGCTTCGGGTGCTTGCCGAAAAAGTGCCGACGCACGAACGCCCCGTCGTTGCCCTTGAACGACTGGTACTCGCCGTCGACCGTTTCCTCCATCACGCGCTGAAGGATTCCCTCCTTGTCGCGCGCGAGCAGCGGATCCCAGTAAGAGCCCCAGATCAGCTTGATCACGTTCCAGCCCGCGCCCCGGAAGCCACCCTCCAGCTCCTGGATGATCTTTCCGTTGCCACGCACCGGCCCGTCGAGGCGCTGCAGATTGCAGTTGATGACGAACACCAGGTTGTCGAGCTTCTCGCGCGCCGCCAATCCGATGGCGCCGAGCGACTCGGGCTCGTCCATCTCGCCGTCACCGCAGAACACCCAGACCTTGCGGTTGCTCGTGTCGGCGAAGCCGCGCGCATGCAGGTACTTCAGGAAGCGCGCCTGGTAAATGGCCATCAGGGGGCCCAGCCCCATCGACACCGTGGGGAACTGCCAGAAGTCGGGCATCAGCTTCGGATGGGGGTACGAGGAAAGACCCTTGCCGTCGACTTCCTGGCGGAAGTGGTCGAGTTGCTCCTCGTTGAGCCGTCCCTCCAGGTACGCACGACCGTACAGCCCCGGTGCCGAATGCCCCTGGAAGTACACGAGGTCTCCCCCGTGGCCCTCGTGCGGGGCGTTCCAGAAATGGTTCATGCCGGCACCGATCATCGTCGCGCTGGACGCGAATGACGCGATGTGGCCGCCCAGGTCCCCGCCGTCCGGCGGGTTGAGCCGGTTGGCACGGACCACCATTGCCATCGCGTTCCAGCGGATGTAAGAGCGGATGCGTTCCTCGTACTCCGTGTTGCCCGGCAACGGCTCTTCCAGGTGCACCGGAATCGTGTTGATGTACGCGGTGTGCGCCGAATACGGAAGGAAGACGCCGGAACGCCGTGCCTTCTCCTTCAGGGTCTCCAGCAGGAAGTGCGCACGGTCCGGTCCCTCCCGATCGATGAGGGCGTCGAGCGCGTCGAGCCATTCCTGGGTCTCGAGCGGATCGACGTCCCTGGGATCGTTCGCCGCCGGGGAAGGATTGGGTACGGCAGACATGGCTGACTCCTGGAGATTGGCTGGATTGGAATGGTCGGGGGATTCTAGAGGGGTGCTCCTGGCAACACAAGAAAAATTTCCACCAGTTGCAATGTCATTCCATATTATGGATGCCACCTCAATCCCACGGCCCGGCGCCGGCGTCGGCCCGTGGCCGACAACGGCCCCGTGCTATGATCCGCGGCTGTGCGCCCGTAGCTCAGTTGGATAGAGTACCTGGCTACGAACCAGGGGGTCGTGGGTTCGAATCCTGCCGGGCGCGCCAATTCCATTCGCAGCCCTCGTCGAGAGTGACCACTTCGGCGAGGGCTTTGTCTTTGTATCCGCGCTGCGCCGGTGGCGGGCAGATGCGAGACCCGACCCGGGTCAGCCGCTGGAGCGGCTGCGATGCCCGAGCCCGCGCGTTCAGATTCGTCGCACCCCCCGCTTTCCCTTCAGTAGAACCGAACTGCCATGTCCAAGTGCCACGTTCGGCGAATTTCGATCACATCGAAGTCGCGGGCCAGCGCGGGTGGGAACGCTTGATAGTGCTCATTGCTTTGCACGATGCGCCGTATCGCTTCATCGGCTTCCGGCGTGCCACTCGAAGCCACGAAGGTCACTGACTCCACGGACCCGTCGCTTCGAATTGCCACCGTCACCGTGGGATTGGTATGTAGCTGCTTCGCCAGTTCGCGGACTGTCTCGACGGGCGTGTTGAACTGGATCTTCCGCTCCCACGCCTCCGCGTACCGGATGAGTTCGACGTTGGGGTCGGTGCGCCCCCATAGCCGGACCCGACGCGCGGTGCTCAGGGACAGGGGTAGCGGGGACGGCAGACGAGCGGCGGCCGAGGCCTCTTTGCGCCGAGCGGCTTCCGCGTCGAGCTGACGTCCGATTGCCCGAAGTGCCGCTTCCCGTCGCTCCGCCTCCTCTTGTTTTGCCCGAACACGCGCAGACTCCTGGCGTTCGGCTTCCAGCCGTGCCGCTTCGACGCGCGCCGCTTCCTGACGTTCGGCCTCTTGGCGCTGCGCGTCCAACTGTGCCGCCGCCAGTCGCTCGGACTCCTGGCGTTCGGCTTCCCGTCGCGCTGCCTCGACGCGTGACGCCTCCTGCCGTTCGGCCTCTTGGCGCTGCGCGTCCAGTTGCACCGCCGCCAGCCGCTCGGACTCCTGGCGTTCGGCTTCCCGTCGTGCTGCCTCGACGCGTGCCGCCTCCTGCCGTTCGGCCGCTTGGCGCTGCGCGTCCAGTTGCACCGCCGCCAGTCGCTCGGACTCCTGGCGTTCGGCTTCCCGTCGTGCCGCATCGACCTGTGCCGTTTCCTGACGTTCGGCCGCTTGGCGCTGCGCGTCCAGTTGCACCGCCGCCAGCCGCTCGGACTCCTGGCGTTCAGCTTCCCGTCGTGCCGCATCGACCTGTGCCGTTTCCTGACGGTCGGCCTCTTGACGCTGCGCGGCCAGTTGCAAAGCCGCCAGTCGCAAGGCCTCCCGCGCGACATCGCCGCTATTTCGCAACGCCGGCGTCACGGGCTCCGGCACGGTCGCCGGGCTCGAGACGCTCGGCGCTGTCGCGATGACCGGCTTTGGCACCGAAGGAGCAGCAGGCACGACCGGCGTGGGCCTGTCCAATGGCGCGACGTCGATCGCGGGCGGCTTCGGGATTCGCGCAGGCGCCACGCGATCTGGCCGATCGGCCCGCGTAGGCGCTTTCGCCGGGGCCTTACCGGCCCTGGCGCTTCTTTTTGACTTGGCTCTTGCCCTTGTCTGGGGGGCGGGCAGGATCGCTGCCGCCTTCGCCCCCGGGGGCGGCGCAGGGGACACGGCTGGATGTGGGGCGGGCTCACTGGCGACAGGCCGCTCGCTCGATACCCACTGCAAGGGTTCTGCGCCAGACGTGATCGCCGGCTCCGCGGCCGCGACATGCGTCGGGATGAGCACGACGCGCAGTTCCGGCACCTCGATCCGTCGATCCTGCCGGGATAAGCCGAAGCCCGGAAACCCCAGTCTCCGGCCCCCGAAGACCATGCTCAACACCAGCGCGTGAATCAGCAGGGAGAGCATCAGCGCACCGGCGCGTCGACTGTGATCACGACGCCGGCGTTGAATTGGCGGCTCACCGCGGCCTTTGGCCCGAGGAACTTGCTCCGGCTTCGAGGCAGATGGCTGCTTCCGCGCGGCGCTGGCCCCTGCAGTACTCAAGCGTTCTCCATCATCGCTGCTGGGGTACTGCCGCCGGCGCGGGGTGGGACACGCCCTGCCCTGTGCGCATGTGGTCCTGACAGGTCCACCGGCCACGGCATTGCCAAAGCACCTCTGAGACGTTTGTGAGCGGCATCCGTTCCATTATCCAGTCCAAGCGCGTCAGACTCGGGCGTCGATTCTCACGGTCGGGCGCTCCGGAAATGATGTCTGTCACCAACATCGGCGCACATGCGCTTGTTGTCTTGTTCGTTGTCGACAAGCGCGACATGCCTGTCGAGCGATAGCCCCGGCCGCGTACCAAGACGTTGCGCGGCAAGGGCACCAAGGACCGGTCTGGAGAGGCCAGAAGGAGACGAATAACACGGATCGCCTATCTCACTTGAAGGTCTCATTCGTCCGAAATGCGCCAGGCCGGATCCAGAACCGCGAAGAATCCGTGCAGCATCCGGTAGGTGAGACCCCAGACGATCTCGTTCTGCACGCTGTACCCGGGGAAGGGCCGCGTTCCGCCTCGCACGTCCATGTCGCGGCGGGTGGCGGAGCTGCCGTGGAACATGCCGTGGATGGAACCCCAGTGCACGGCGGCCACCTCGTGGTTCGGCCGAAAGACCGGCAGATCGCGCTCCACCGCGAACACGAAGGGGACGATCAGCATGTCGATGCTGGTGCCGATCGGGTTGACGTTCATGTAGTCCAGATGCCCGAGGAGGCGGCCGTGCCGCTCGAGATCCAGGCCAATCTCCTCACGCGTCTCACGCACCGCGGTAGCCGCCAGGTCAGCATCTCCAGGTTCCCAGTGGCCGCCGGGAAAGGCCATGTGACCTGACCACAGGTCGCCGGGACGCTGCGCACGCTTGATAAAAAGGGCCTGAGTTTCTCCCGCGTCTTCCCGTAGGATCACGCCGACCGCGGCCTGGCGCGAGAACTGCCGCGTGTCGAGCACGACAGGCTGATGTTCGCGAAGTCGTTGCTCGATGCGTGGGAGGCGCAGCAGTGGCATGACGTGATTCTAGGGGCGCTCATGCCGCAACGCGAATATATCGGCATGACTGGCAGCGCCCTTTGGCAGCCGCGTGACAGCACCGCTGACTGCCAGTGCACGGCGCGTCTACCGTCAGCTGCGTTTCGCTCGTGGGTTCATGCCTCCTTCGGTCCTCTTCCTAGCCCTGCCCCGCCCATTGCGCCGCTCGCTTCTCCACGAACGAGGCGAGCCCTTCGCTCGCCTCGGCACTGCGGCGCTTGGCCGCATGTTGCGCGATCAGTCGATCCAACACGGCACCATCGACTGCGCCCCACGCGAACTCCAGCGCCACCGCCTTGGTCTGCGCATTCGCCTCGGGCGCGTTCTGAAGCAGATGCTCGACGCAGGTTTCGCCCGCCGACTGCAGATCGTCCGCCCGCACGACCTCGTGCACTAGGCCGATGCGCCGCGCCTCGTGCGCATCGAAGCGCTCCCCGGAGAGGGCATAGCGACGAAGTTGGCGAACGCCGATGGCGTCCGCGAGTTGCGGCACAATGATGCCGGCCATCAGTCCCCAGCGCGTCTCCGCGATCGAGAACACGGCATTGTCTGCCGCAATCACCACGTCGCATGCGGCGACGATGCCGGTGCCGCCGCCGAAGCAGCCGCCCTGGACAAGCGCGAGCGTGGGCACTGGCAGCGTATTGAGGCGGTGCACTGCCAGCGCCGTTGCGCGGGAAACGCGCTCGTTTTCTTCATGCGACTCGCCGGCGACCCGGGTGATCCATTTGAGGTCGGCGCCCGCCTGGAAATGCCTGCCCGCGCCGCACAGCACCACCGCGCGCAGGCCGGGATGCGCACCGAGCTCGTCCATCGCGTCGTGCAATCCTGTGATCAGCGCATCGTCGTACGCATTGTTCACCTCGGGGCGATTGAGCGTCACCGTGGCGACCCCTCGCCCGTCGACGCGTCGAAGTACGGCTTGCTGGCTCATGACATCTTCCTTCCATTGCGCGATTCACTTCTCAGCGATAGTTGACGAGGCTGCCGACAGACCCTAGCATTTACCCGCGTTGCGGAGCGTGGTCGGTATGCGCGCAAACGTATCGCCCCCGCGCTCAACCCGGCGCCATGTGGGGCACAGTTCGGCGCACCTACCTGCTCATGCACTTTGCGGTGATGCAGACATGCATCAAAGCGGGGAAACGATGGAATCCTGCCGGTGTTCGGTTCTCGTCAGCGTGAGAATCGTCGCAGGCCAACCGGTCGATTGGTGGATACTGGAGCAATGACCCTCCCGCCTGCAACTACTGCGAAGGCGAGCGACACGCGAAGCGCAAAGGCGCGGCGCGCCCGCGCGCCGTCACGGACTGAACTCGCAGTTCCGAATCGCATCGAGGAAGTGGAACGAGTCTCCGATCTGCTCGATGAATTCGGCGCGAAGCATGGTCTTGCGAAGGATGATCTGACAGACATGCAAGTGGCACTCGACGAGGCGTTCGCCAATATCGTGAATAGTGCCTATAGTGACGGCGATCCGCACGAAATCCACATTTGTCTGGCCGTGGGCCGAGGGACACTGCGTGCGGTGATCGAGGACGACGGCATGCCCTTCGATCCGCTCGCTGTCGCGGCACCGGACCTGTCCTTGCCGCTGCATGAGCGCCCCGTGGGTGGGCTAGGCATACATTTCATCAAGAGCTTGATGAGCGACGTAAAGTACAAACGAATCGGGGACAGGAATCGCCTGACCCTGACAAAGCTGTTATCCGAGTGAGGACGTCATGGCTAGACTAGATTTGCACGAGGAATCCGTCGATGGGGTCGCAATTCTAGGTGTGAGGGGCAGGGTCGACACCACCACTGCGCCGCAATTCGGGGCCCGGCTCACCGAGATCTTCCAGGACGGTTCGCGAGGGCTGGTGCTGGACCTGCACGAACTCGAATACATCAGCAGCGCGGGCTTTCGGGAACTCCTGTTGGCAGCCAGGCGCGCGGACAAGGTCGCCCGGCGACTGATCCTTTGCAGCATCCCGGGCAAGGTGCAGCAGATCTTCGATATCGGCGGTTTCGTCGATCTCTTCTCGATCGCGGCATCTCGCGACGAAGCGTTGAACGCCGCCCGCTAGCCGCGGCACGCATCGGTGCACAAACCGGCAAACATCCTCTACACGGTCGATGAGGTCCCCCCGCTCGGTGTGACGCTGATGTCGGGGCTCCAGCAGGTCGGGCTGATCTCTGTCTTCCTTCTCTTTCCGCTCCTCGTGGGCCGGGAGGCGAACCTCACCGATGCTCAGCAGATCAACCTGCTGAGCATCTCAATGGTGGGCCTGGCAGTCGCCGCGGTGCTTCCCGCGCTGCGTATAGGACCCGTGGGGGCCGGGTACCTCGCCCCCGCGGTATTCACCGCCGTCTACCTCGGTCCTTCGTTGCTCGCCGCGAAGGTCGGAGGGCTGCCGCTCGTGCTCGGGATGACGGTGTTCGCCGGTAGCGTCGGGATCGCCCTGTCCGCGGCCATGCGGCGGCTGCGCTCGTTCTTTCCGCCGGAGATCGCCGGGCTCGTCGTCATCCTGATAGGCATAAAGACCGGGACGATCGGCGTGCGCTACATGCTTGGCATCGATACGAGCGGTCCAAGTAGTCTCGCGGAACTCGCAGTCCCGATGGGCAGCCTCGCGACGATGATCGGGTTCAGCATTTGGGCGCGAGGCTATCCGAAGCTCTTCTGCGCGCTGATTGGAATGTGCGTCGGATACGCAATCGCCGCCCTGATTGGCACGCTTGGCGGGGTCGAAATCGGACGGATCTCAGCCTCTCCGCTGCTCGGGGTTCCCTCGATCGGTCAGTTCGGCTGGGCCTTCGACTACTCGCTGGCACCAGCCTTCACCGTCGCGGCGCTCGCCGCGTGTCTGAGGACCGTCGGAAATCTCACGACATGCCAGAAGATCAACGACGCAGACTGGGTCCGGCCGGACATGCGCCAGATCGGCAACGGTGTTCTCGCCGACGCGCTCACAACGGTGAGTGCGGGGTTGCTCGGAACCATGGGCATGAACTCCTCGCCGAGCGCCATCGGCCTGAGCACGGCAACCGGTGTCACGAGCCGCCGCGTCGCGTACGCGATCGCCGCGATCTTCCTGGCGCTTTCCCTGTTTCCAAAGGCCGCCGCGACGCTGACGGTCATGCCGCGCCCCGTGATGGGCGCGATGCTGGTGTTTGCGGCGAGTTCCGTCCTGGTGAGCGGGCTGGAGATCATCAACCTGCGACTGCTCGATTCGCGACGCACCTATGTAATCGGCCTTTCATTGATGCTCGGACTCGCGGTGGACTTCTTTCCCGGCTACTTCGCAAGTCTGCCGGAACGCTTGCATCCGCTCACCGACAGTTCACTCGCGCTGGGAATGCTCAGCGCCATCGCACTCAATATGCTGTTCCGCATCGGCGTGCGCAGGACGCAGCGGCTCATCGTCGATCCGGAAGAGGTCGAGGCCTCCAATATCGAAAGGTTCATGACAAGCCGAGGTGCCACCTGGGGGGCGCGCCGCGATGTGATCGAGCGCGCCACGTTCAACCTCGAACAATCGGTCGAGACCCTGGCGTCGAGCGGAATCGCCGCCGGGCCGCTGGAGATCGAGGTTTCGTTCGACGAATTCACTCTCGATATTCGCGTCTCCTACGAGGGTCTGCCGCTGGAATTGGCGCAGAAGCGTCCCTCCAACGAGGAGATCATGGCCTCGGAAGAGGGAGAGAGGAAACTGGCGGGCTTCATGCTGCAGCGGCTCGCGGACAGGGTTTCCGTCTCCCAAAAGGGCGACAGGTCGACGATCCACTTCCACTTCGACCACTGACGCGAGTCAAGGTACCGGGCAGTTGGCCGCCGCGTACAGGCGGTACTTGCGAGGTATCTCGATTTCCGCATCGCGAAAATCGATCCGTCGACCAGGAGGCAAGAGTGCGCGAGCCCGGAGTTCACCAGCACGCAGTGGTGCACGAGATGACCCAGACTGAAATCGACCAGCGAGTGTTCGACCTGTACGACGAATACTGCCACGGGCGGATCGACCGCAGGGAATTCCTGGCGCGTGCCGCGTCGATCGCGGCACTCGGTGCGACCGGGCTCGCGATGGCGCAGGCGCTTCTCCCGCGCTATGCGCGTGCGCAGTCAGTCTCGTTCACCGATCCGCGCATCAAGGCGAGTTACGTGACCTACCCGTCGCCGGGCGGGAACTCCGGCACGATGCGCGGCTACCTCGTCCAGCCGTCCGGGCAGGGCCCTTTCCCGGTCGTGCTGGTGATCCATGAAAACAGAGGCTTGAACCCGTACATCGAGGATGTCGCCAGGCGCACCGCGGTGGAGGGGTTCCTGGCGCTCGCGCCCGACGGCCTGTTCCCCGCGGGTGGCTATCCAGGCAACGACGACGATGGCCGTGCCCTGCAGGCAGGACTCGATCCGGCAAAGTTGCGCACCGACCTGCTGAACAGCGCGCGTTTCCTCAAGGCGCACGCAATGTCTACCGGCAAGCTTGGCGCCACGGGTTTTTGCTACGGCGGCGGTACCGTCAATTTCATGGCCGCGGCATTGGGCTCGGACCTGCAGGCCGGCGCACCCTACTACGGCGTCGCGGCGGCGACCGAAAGCGTCGCCCGGATCAAGGCGCCGCTCCTGTGCCATCTGGCCGAACACGACGAAAGGATCAACGCCACGTATCCCGCGTTCGAGTCGGCGCTCCGGGCCGCCGGGGTGGCGCATGAGGTCCATGTATACCCGGGCACTCAACACGGGTTCCACAACTACTCGACGCCGCGCTACAACGAGGCCGCGGCGAAACTCTCGTGGGAACGCACGATCGCGCACTTCCGCAGGTACCTCGTGTGACCGGCAATAAACGCGCGGGCGGTCAAGCGCCAGATTCCGAAACGACGGCCAAGGCGTGCGGGGCGTCCTTGAGCGAGGATGCGGCGTAGCGCGGGGTCCAGCCAGCGGAAAAGTGCCCGGACGGCCGAAGGATCAGGTTGAGCTTCGCCGTCAGGAAGCGCCCTCCCCGGTCGGAAGGCTCATGATGGAGACGAATTCATCAGCCAGGATCGAGCTTGCCCGGCCAAAGCCACCAACAAAGCGAACAGAACGCGGCTCGACGATGAACAGCGAGAAGTCCGAGAAGCTGAACATCTCCGCA
>Ga0316188_10000133_pt1 | contig 25521 bp, 23 predicted proteins | sample Phiworburrow1_MG_FD_204933 | JGI IMG/M metagenome (GOLD analysis project Ga0316188, IMG submission 204933) | Coastal sediment microbial communities from Maine, United States - Phippsburg worm burrow 1 | ecosystem: Environmental > Aquatic > Marine > Coastal > Sediment | place: USA: Maine... | reverse complement strand
AGTGGGCCTTGATCGACACCCAGTCCGACAGGTAGGTACACACGAACTCCGGGTCGGGTGGGAGCCAGTTCGATGGATCGGCAGCGCTCTTGTCCTGGTTGACCGCTGCGGTGACAGCACGAAGTGAGCGTGCGTCGTCGAGGTCGTTGCCGAACGCCGACCTTCGTTCCGGTGCCCATCCCCATGCCCCTGAGTCCCAAGCTTCCTTCAACGCAACGACGTGATCGATTTCCAACTCGGCAGGATCGGACCATGTCACGCCGTCGTACACGGAGTACCAGTCGCCAGCGACGACAGCACACCCGACGGGATCGACCTGGGCGGGGAGAGCGAGTCTCGGATCAACACCAGTGCTCGAGTGCGGCACCCGCGACCATCAACGGTGTCGCCATACGCAAACAGGTCGCGGTCGTAACCGTCTTGCTGTTCGTTCTCGACCGTGATCAAAGCAAGGACATCCAGGGCCAGGACTGTGCCGGGGATCGTGGTCGGTGGTGCGACGGTCGTGGTCGATGTGGGCGTGGTGGTACTGCTCGTCGTGGTGGCAGCGACCGCTGTCGTCGCCGGTGCCGATGTGGCCGGTGCTGAGGTCGAGGGCTCAGCGATCGAGGGCTCGGTCGTACCGGCCATCAGGGCAATCCTGGAGTCATCTGATCCTGGTTCGCCAGTCACCGCATCCACCCCGGCAAGACCGACGGCGCCGGCAACGACATACGTGCCCCAACGTTGCCATCTCGGCCGTTGCTGCCAGCGGGTCCACCTGCCGCTCGATCCTGTGTCGATCGACGGCAGTTGATGCGCTACCGATGGTGGCGGGAGGTCGCTCATCTCCGCCCATCATCGCCGTGCTTGCCGTCAACCGTGCAACACCTCGTCCGATAGGGATCTCAACCGGACGGAGTCACGAGGCGACGATCTTCCGCCGACAGTGATTATGCGGTGGGCTGATCGTGCACCGAGGTCCCACACTTCGCCGGTACTGCAGCGCGACGAGCGGTGAACGAGGCCGGCATTACCGAGTGGGTTCGCGACCGGCTCCCAGGCTTGCCCGTTGGTCGTCGCACAAGCGGGCCGATGTTGCCGAGGTCGTCGCGGACCTGTCCACGGGTGTAACGAATAGTGAGCCCTCATCGAGAATCGATTCGTACCACCCGAATGAGACTTCGCAGGTCAGGCCACTGGACCGAGCGCTGCGCTTCGGTGACGCGTCCGATCGTCGTCCCCCTTACGGACACTCGCGACCAGTGATTATGTGGTGCTCGGTATGGGTAGAAGCGTGCGGCTGATCGGCCACTGTGCAGCGGATTACCGCGGGCTGATATCGAGTGCGTCCTCGAAGCGTGCGAAGGTTTGGTCGATGTCGCCCGGGATGACCTCGACCGTTCGCGTGACAGGTCGCTGGTCGAGGAGTCGGACGAAGGCGTCGTACATCTCGCCGATCGGATCGGAGATCGGTCCGGTCCAGATGCTCGTGCTCGGCTTCGCCGAGCCGAACTTCACCGGACAGATCGCGGCAGAACTCGACCGCCTCCGCAGTCTCGACTTCATCAGGATCGTCGACGCAATGGTCGTGAACAAGGACGACGACGGCGACACCACCTCAGTGCAGGTGAGCGACCTCAGCGCTGACGAGGCCACCCAGATGGGCACGATCATCGGCGCCCTGATCGGGTTCGGCTACGGGGGCGAGGACGGCGCGCTCGAGGGTGCGCTCGCCGGCGAGGAAGCAATGGTCGACGGGCACCTCATCTCGGACGAGGAGGCCTGGTACGTCGCCGACATGATCCCGAACGGGTCGGCGGCAGCGATCATCCTGATCGAGCACCTCTGGGCAATCCCCCTGCGTGACGCCATTGTCTCCGCTGGGGGCATCGCCCTCGCCGACGGCTGGATCCACGCCAGCGACCTGATCGAGGTGGGCGTCGGCGTCGCAGACGCCTGAGCGTTGCGCGCCGACCGGCTGCTCGTCACGACCAGCGCGAGTCGAGCTGCCGCAGCCCGGAGTCAGCTCGCCTTCGAGGAAGCGAGCGCACGAGCGGCGCGGCGCTGTCTGGACCGGCGCTGCACCTTCAGCGTCGTGGTACTGGCGATGACCAGCATGATCACGTTGGCGACGAGCACCCCCAGCGCTCCCCACATCGGGTCGTCACGGCCCATCGCCATCGCGGCACCGACGTACGCGGCCGCGGGGATCGTGGTCACCGAGATCGCGACACCGACCGCTGCGCCTCCCGGTCGCTCGAACGCCATCATCCCCGCGACGCCTGCGACGGCGGCCACGATCAAACTCCCCGGGCCCAGTTCCGTGAGGGCCTCGCCCATTGTGGTGTCGGCGAGCCGCAGATCGTCGGGAACCCGGTTGAACAGTCGCAGTACCGCCGTCGCGGCGAACGCGCCGAGCGCGCCGGTGGCGAGGCCGATCCACAGGACTCGGAACGCTCTGATCGCGAGTTGCCACCGACGCTCCACCACGCCGATGGCAGTCGCCGAGATCGGGAGCAGGTCGGGGCTGATCGCCATCGCCCCGACGAGGAGCACGGCCGACCCCGTGAGCACGCCGATGCCTGCGATGATCCCCGCCGACACCATGAAGACGAGGTAGGTCGAGGCGATCTTGGCGTTCTCGTCGGCCCGGCCCACGATCTCGGCCCACACCTGGACATCGGACTCCTCCGAGCGCGTTCGGCGCTGCCATCCGAGCGGTCGGATGCCGGGTACTCGCCACAGCGTCAGGTCGTTCGAGGCAATGCCGAAGGACGCCAACCGTTCGATGACGGCGTCGGCGCTGGCGGCGTCGATCTCAGCGGACAGTGCAATGGCTCCGTCGGCTGTCGGGACGCCGACGGTCACGTGGCGCACGCCGGGTAGCGAGATGAGCGTGGAACTGACGTCGTCGGCGAGTGCGGCGGGCACGAACGCGTCCAGGCGGAGCATGCTCAGGCACCGTCGGTGTTCTGTGCGGCGCGGCGGCGCACGAGGATCAGCACCGACGTCCCGGCGACCCACGCCGGGAAGGCCAGACCAATTCCGGGCACGGCCTCGTAGACGAGTAGGAGCGCCAGTGCCGTGACAAGACTCAGCACGCCGTAACTGCGGGGGAAGAGCCCGGACCGGATCGCTCGTGTCGCACTGACGCCCACGAACACGGCTGCGGAGCGCAGCGCCATGATGTCGGAGATGGATTCGCCGAGGGCGAGGAGTGACCGCGCACTGGAGGCATCGAACGAGTCGCCGGCCTCCGCGAGCCAGGAGACGGCGAGTTCCACTCCGGCCAGTGTGAACAGTGAGGTGACGACCAGAGCGCCGGCGACGACGTGCGCTGTGGACAGGATCGTGTTCTCCCGCGTCGCAAAGTGCAGGTACCGATCCCGCAGCGCAGCCATGAACCAGATGAAAGCGATGCCGGCGAACGGGATGACGTACAACCCGGCTATCACCGAATTGCGTCGCCGGTCCGGGTCGCCGTAGTAGTCGAGCAACTCCTGATCGGTCGCGGTGTAGCTCGGTGACTCGCGTAGCAGGAACCACGCGATCACGAACAACGCGGAGAACACCAACCCGGCGATCGCGACTCGCGAGCCTCGCGCGCCGACGATGACGTCGTCGACGGTTGCCGGCTCACGGTCGGGGGACCGTTGTGCTGCCATCAGCGCCTCCGATCGGTGGCGGTCATGATGTCAGCATCCGTCACCGAGATGATCGCCACCTCCTGCACTTCGGACGATACTAGCCTCCGTCGACCGGCTGGCTGGAAGGGCCGCGGCCTCGGCGCCCCCTGCCTGGCCGCGTGACCCAGCGTCGCAGCGAGCAAGATTAGGATCGTATGGTGTTCCCGCTCCTACGCCCGCGTTCGCTGTTCCAGCGAAAGCATGCGCGGGAGGATGCGATGGCCGGGCTGGTGCTCGGCATCGAGAGCGTCCCTGACGGTCTGGCCAGCGGCCTGCTCGCCGGGGTCAATCCGCTCGCCGGCCTGTACGCCTACCTCTACGGCATGGTGGGCGCAACGCTGTTCACCAGCACGGCGTTCATGGCGGTGCAGGGCACCGGGGCGATGGCGATCATTGTCGCCGACGTGGATCTGGCAAGTCGTGACGACCCGGCGAAGTCGTTGTTCACGTTGTCGATCGTCACCGGGGCCGTGATGATCATGGCCGGGGTACTGCACTTCGGTTCGTTCCTGCGCTTCGTGTCGAACTCGGTGATGACCGGGTTCATCACTGCTGTCGGTGTCAACATCGTGCTCGGCCAGCTCGACAACTTCACCGGCTATGCGGCCGAAGGCGGAAATCGAGTGGCGCGAGCGTTCGACCTGCTCTTCAATCTCGACAACATCGACATTCCCACCATCACGGTCGGAGCCGTGACCGTCGTCCTGATCGTGGTACTTCAGCGCACCAGGCTCGGAGCGTTGGGGATGGTGGTGGCGATCGGCGTCTCGTCGGCGCTGGCGGCGGTGTTCGCTGCGTTCGGTTACGACGTGGCGCTCGTGGGCGACATCGCCGATGTCCCAGGGACCCTGCCGTTCATCACCTTGCCGGTGTTCGCGGAGATCCCGTCGTTGCTGCTCCCGGCGGTGTCGTTGGCGTTCGTTGGCCTCGTGCAGGGCGCCGGCGTCGCAGCGGCCATGCCGAACGAGGACGGCAGCCCGTCGGACGAAGCCGCCGACTTCATCGGTCAAGGTGCCGGCAATGTGGTCGCAGGCCTGTTCCAGGGTATGCCGGTCGGCGGTTCGATGTCGGCCAGTTCCCTCACCGCAGCGGCCGGAGCCAAATCACGGACCGCCCTGCTCTTCGCGGGCGCGACGATGGTGGTTGTCATTCTGGTCTTCAGCACCGTGGTGGAGCTGATCGCCATGCCGGCACTGGCAGGATTGTTGATAGTGGTCGGTGTCGGCACGATCAAGCCGTCGCAGGTCATGGCCGTCGCGAAGACCGGCAAGGTGCCGCTGACGGTGATGGCGACCACATTCGTCCTCACCCTGATCATCCCGCTGCAGTACGCCGTCCTCGTCGGCGTGGGAATGTCCGTCGTGTTGTTCGTGATCAACCAGTCGACCCACCTCGTCACGAAGCGGCTGATCATCCACGACGACGGTGGCGTCGAGGAGGTCGACCCACCAGACGTGGTGCCCGCCGGCGAGGTCGTCGTGCTCCAGCCCTACGGAGCGATCTTCTTCGCGTCCGTGCCAGAGTTGCTGGAGCAGATGCCCTCGGTGACCGAGACGTCGCGACACTCGGTGGTGATCCTGAGGATGCGGGGCGCCGACGACGCCGGGTCGACGATGATCGACATGCTCGACTCCTACGCCGGGGAGCTGGACGCGGTCGACAGCAAGCTGATGGTCGTGACCGACAATCAACGGGTGATCCGCCAACTGCGTGTCACCGGAATCACGGACCTGATCGGCCAAGAGAACATCTACGAGGGCACCGTGTTCGTCGGCGAGGCGTCCCGGCGGGCCTACGCCGACGCCCTGGACTGGATCGCCGAACGCACCGCCGATCAGGCCTGAAGGCAGCGCTTGGCCGTGCGGCCGCTCCCGCACGGGCACGGTTCGTTCCGACCCGCCGAGGCGAAGAGATGCATGATCTCATCGGCATGCTTGCCGTCTCGTAGGAGTGTCGCCATCAACCGCATCGGACCGTCGATGTGGTTGAAGAAGGCCCGGTAGCCGGCGCACAGATAGTTGAGGCCGGGCTCGCTGTCCGGGGTCAGCGTGAACCGGTTCTTCGGGCATTCGCCGTTGCAGGCGAAGCGCACCTCGCAGTCGCGACAGTATGCGGGCAGGGTGTCGAGCTTCGCCTGCCCGAACGCCCGCTGGCGCGGCGAGGCGACCAGTTCGACCATGTGGGTCTCGACGATGTTGCCGAGGAGATGTGCAGGCTCGACAAAATGGTCGCAGGAGTAGACGTCGCCGTTGTGCTCCAGTGCCAGCGCGTCGCCGCACGTCAGACGGAAGATGCACATACTCGACGGCAGCCCGAGCCACGAAGCGAGCGCCTCGTCGAACATCTGCACGAAGACCTCGCCCACGTCACGCCGCACCCACTCGTCGAACACGGTGATGAGGAATGCACCCCACGTCGCCGGATCGACCGACCGGTCGGTGACCGTGTCGCCCTCCTGGAACCCGGTGTCGTTCTCGCGTTCGACGATCGAGATGAACTGGATGTGGCGCAGGCCGAGCTCGTCGCGGAAGTAGCGGTACACCTCGAGCAGATCGCTCGCTGGGGGACACTCGCGAGGTGCACATCGTCGAGGATCAAGAGGAACGGCTCGGTACAGCGCCGGAGCGCACGCCCCAGCGACGGCGCAAGTTCTGTCGCGAACTGGTCCGAACTGGAACCCCTCCCGGAGCTGGTCGATTCGTGGCGGGGGGCTTGTCGGAACATCCGCCAATGTGGGCGAGGCAACCGCGTGGGGATGATCGTACGTTGGGATCATCAACGCGAGATCGTCGACGAGCGGAACCCGTGACCTCGGCGAGTTCATGAGAGACAGAAGAGTGTGATGAGCGAGCGCAGCGCGTGGGCGGTCGGATACTCGGTGTTCGCCGCGGTGATGTTGATGATGATCGGGGTGTTCCTCTACATGGCCGGCCTCGTGGGCATCATCGACGACGAGTTTTACGTGGTGACCGGGAACTGGGTGTTCGAGTTCGACGTGACCACCTGGGGTTGGATGCAGTTGATCGGCGGCGTGCTGGTGGTGCTGGCCGGAATGTCGGTCTTGAAGGGCCACATGTACGGGCGGATCATCGGGACCTGGGTCGCTGCGGTCAGCGCGGTGGTGAACTTCGCATGGCTCCCATACCAGCCCTGGTGGAGCATCCTGATGATCATCCTGTCGGTTGCCGTCATCTGGGCACTCACCGTCCAAGGACGCGACATTGCTGCGCCGGCTCAGTGATGCCGGCGTCGGGCAGCGAATCGAGAGGTGGTGGCAAGACGACCGCCCCGAAGCGCGAACCGGTCCGTGAGGCTGCACGTGTGCTGAGGGACGGGGGCCGCCTCGCCCAATGACGGATAAGAGAGTACGTTCCGGAATTAAGGAATGAGCCCGAGTGGCCTCATCTCGATAGGAGAATGAATCATGACTACGCAACCCAACATTCTGCTGATCGTGACCGATCAGGAATATGCACACCAGCCCATGCCGGAGGATTTCGCCTTGCCGAGCAGGGACCGTATTCGCGCCCGGGGCGTCTCGTTCAATCATCACCACTGCACCACGACCGTGTGCACGCCTTCCCGTTCGGTGATGTACACCGGGCAGCACACATCGCACACCCGCATGTTCGACAACACCAATTTCGCCTGGATCGACGACATGAAGGCCGATCCGAACACCTTGCCCACCATCGGCCACATGCTGCGCGATTTGGGCTACCACACCGTCTATAAAGGCAAGTGGCACCTCTCGGAGTTTCCAGCGGACGGGACCCGCGAAGCGATGGAGCCCTACGGCTTCGCCGAGTACCAGGATTTCGGCGATGTGCAAGGCGGCCCGCTGGATGGGGCTCTCAAAGATCCGAAGATCGCGGATGAGGCCGTCGACTGGCTGGCGAAACGCGCTCCCGAAGTCGCCGCCGCCACACCTTGGTTCATGACCGTGAACTTCGTCAACCCTCACGATGTGATGTTTTTCGATACCGACGCGGAAGAGATGGTCCAAGTCAAGGGACTGTTCCCGATCTTTGATGCGCCCGATACGCCGCTCTACCATCAGAAATGGCAGACGACCTTGCCGGCCTCCTTCTTCGACGACCTGGAGGGGCAGCCGCAGGCAGTCCGCAATTACAAGCGCCTGTGCGACATGTACTACGGCCGGATCCCGATGGATCGCCGGGACATGTGGCACAACCACGTCAACTACTATCTCAACTGCATTCTCGACGTGGACCGCCACGTCGGAGCGGTGCTGGATCAGCTGGAAGCAAGCGGTCAGGCGGACAACACGATCGTCATTTTCACCGCGGATCACGGCGAGCAGGGTGGCGCCCATCACCTGCGCCAGAAGGGCAGCGTGGCGTTCCAGGAATCCGTCAACGTGCCGTTGGTGATCGCCGATCCCCGCCACCCCGGCGCGAACAGGTCCGATGCGGTCGGTTCCCATCTCGATCTGGTGCCCACGATCCTGGCGTTTGCCGGCCTGTCGGAGGACGAACAGCGCAAGCGTTACCCGCTCCTGAAAGGCCATGACCTCTCGGGCGTGGTGAGCGATCCCGCTTCCGTCGGGCCCCGCGGCAGCAGTGCCACACCCGGCAAGGGGAGCCTGATGACCTACGACATGATCGCCACCGTCGACGCCGAATGGTTTACCCGCAACGCGACCAAGGTGTTTGACGCCGCCGCCGCCGCCGCCGGACAGGAGTTTCATCACGGCATGGATGCGTTCAAAGTCCTCGTCAACGAGATTGGCGTGCCGGACCTTGAAAAGCGCGAGATGTTTCGCGGCATCTTCGACGGCCGTTACAAGCTGGTCCGCTACTTCGGGATGGGCAACTACAACCTGCCGACATCGGCCCAGCAGCTTCTGGCAGACAACGATGTCGCCCTCTACGACCTGCAGTCGGATCCCGAGGAGATGGACAACCTGGCCAACCCGGCCCATCCCAAATACGACGAAGCCCTGCTGTCGGCCATGAACCAGAAGCTCAATGCGCTGATCGTGGAGGAGATTGGGGATGACAAAGCCATGTTCACCCCGCCGGAAACGGTTTCGCAGAAGTAAACGGCCGATGCAAGACCCGCCGAACACGATCGTTCTCGACGAGCTCGAGAACAACTACCAGCGCCTGCGCATCTGAGCGCCGTGTCGGCGTGGCGGTCGACCAGCTGGGCAATCGACCGATGTGGATGACGTAGCCGGACGCCGCCGCCGACCATGATGATGGTTCATGTCTGAGTCCGCTGCGCTCGTCATTGCACTGCTCGTCCTCGGCTGGGCTGCGCTGTCCGGGCTGCTGGGCCGCCACAGCGTCACCGGGCCGTTGGTGTTCGTCGTCGTCGGCTACCTCCTGGCCAATCCCGATTGGGGGTTGGTGCAGGTCGACATCGAGGTCGACGCGCTCCACACGCTCGCCGAGGTGACACTCGCTCTCGTGCTGTTCTCCGATGCATCCCGCATCAATCTCGCTCAGCTGCGTCACGACCTGACGCTCCCAGTGCGACTCCTCGCCATCGGCCTGCCGCTGTCGATCGCCCTGGGCGGCATCGTCGCGGCCCTGATGTTCGATTCCTTTCCGTGGGCCCTCGCCGGGTTCCTCGGCGCCGCCCTGGCACCGACCGATGCTGCGCTCAGCGCGCAGGTGATCAACGACCGGCGGGTCCCGATGCGGTTGCGGCGGGCGCTCAACGTGGAGAGTGGACTCAACGACGGCATCGCGACCCCGGTGGTGACCTTCATGCTGGCGGTGGCCGCGAGCCAGCTCGGTCTCGTGACCGACAGTCCGTCGGCCGAGGCGGGCCAGGCACTCCGCGAACTGGGGCTCGGCATCGTGGCCGGACTGGTGCTCGGCATCGGTGGGGCGTGGCTGATCAACGTCGCAGCACGACAGGGATGGATCGGCCACGGCGGCCGACGCATTGCCACGCTGGCGATTGCGCTCGGCGCGTTCGAAGCAGCCCTGGTGATCGAGGGGAATGGGTTCATCGCGGCCTTCGTCGCGGGAATCGCGTTCGGAGGCACACTGCGGTCAGGTGCGGCCGACCCCGAGCGAGCCGGTGAACTCACCGAGCTCGGTGGAGAACTCCTGGCGCTGGTCGTGTGGTTCGTCTTCGGGGCCGCGCTGCTCCCGATCGCGCTCGATCACGTCGAGGTGAAGGTGGTGGCGTACGCGTTGCTGAGTCTGACGCTCGTGCGGATCGTGCCCGTCGCCCTGTGCCTGATCGGCTCGGGGCTCGGACGCGGCGACGTGTTGTTCGTTGCCTGGTTCGGCCCACGAGGCCTCGCCTCGGTCGTCTTCGCCATACTCGCCGTCGAGAGCCTCGAGACGTCGACACTCCTCGACGACGCAGTCGGCGTGGTCGCCATGACGATCGCCTTCAGTGTGGTCCTCCACGGTTTCACTGCCGCTCTCGGAGGCCGCCGCTACAACCAACCGGACGTCACGGCGCCAGACGCGGGTGATCCGGCGACGCTCGAGATGCCCCGGCCCCGCCCGACGAACTTCGCCTGACCGTCGGGTGCTGCCGTCAGGCCCCATCGAACCCGCCTCACAATCACATCAATGAGAACACGGTGAACACCATTCGCCAGGCGTTTCGCAGCACCCCTGGCAGGAATCGGACCTGCGACACACGGTAGTCCGCTACATCTGACCGACCATCGCGCCGCCGGGAGCCGCAGATCGTTCAGTCGTCGATCTCCTCCCAGATCGCTTGTTCATCGTGCTCCTCCCAGTCGGCGCCAGGCATGGCGATGGCCCAGCGCGTCCATGTTCCCACCGGATGAGCCGGGGCAGTTCGTACTTTGGAGCGCACGACCGTGCCGGGCATCAGCTCTACGGAGGCGCGCAACGGGGCCGTCGTCATCCCCCAGTGCGTCGGTGGGTCACCGGGACCTACGGAGAGCGACACGCCGGGGGCCAGCTCTGCACTGAACCACAGTGCGAGCGCATTGGCCGTCCCCTGCTCGTGGATCGCAAGCCGGATCTCGGCGTCGTGAGCCGCCTGCGCCTCCTCGAGCGGAATCGTCTGCGTGTCAGTCACCCAGAGTGGACTGCCCTCTGAGCGCATGTCACCGGCTTCAAGATGACGGAACGTGCCGGAGTAGGAGATCTCGTTGACGGTCTTCTCGATCAGGTCGTCGAGTTCGACGTCGTACGGGTTGTTCCGCATGAACTCCACCATGTCGTCGAGATAGCGATCGTGGACCAGGCCGGCCCAGGCCGTGACCGAGCTGGGGATCATGATCCCTCCCGGCTTGAGCCAACGGTCACGGGCTGCGATGACCGGAGCGAGCATCCCTTCGTCGATGCCGAACCCTCCGAGCCACTCCGAAACGATGACGTCGACCTGTTCGGGCAGGTCGATGTCGAAGAGGTCACCCTGGATGACTTCGACAATGTCTGCGACTCCGTTCGCGGCGGCCAACTCCTGCGCCAAGACAGCGATCGTTGTGCGCTCCACGGCGTAGACCCGCGCCGCACCCGCCCGTGCGGCGAACACGCTCAAAATGCCGCTTCCTGCGCCGACGTCGAGCACGACGTCGCCGGGACGGACCACCGAGTCGATTGCGCGTCGGAAGGCCTCGGTGCGCACGCTGTCGCGGATCATCGTGCGGTGCACTTCGAACTCGGCGTACATCGGGTCCGGGTCACTCTTGATCGGCGTCCGCATTTGCTCAATGTAGTCCGGCGCCTGGGCAGGACCCTTTGGTAACGACGTGGGCCGAGCGCTCAGGCAGACGTTTCGCCCATTGTGGAGGACGCTGTTTCCAACGGTCCGTGGCAGACTGCTTTTGATCCGAGGACTTTTCCGTCGGGCATATCAATCAGGAGGGTTCCCATGGGTATGAGACGACGTACCAGGCGCCGGGCGCTCGTCGCCGGAGCGGCGGTCGGAGCGGTCGCCGGTCATTACGCAACAAAGAACAGCGCGCAGTCCAACGAAGCGCCTGCGGAGCAGTACGAGGAACAAGCACCGCCCCCCGCTCAGTATGCGCCGGCCCCAGCAGACCCGTACGACGAAATCGATCACCTCGCCGCACTGCACACTTCAGGTGCGTTGACCGACGAGGAGTTCGCGTCGGCAAAGGCGAAGGTATTGGGGCTGTGATGGGTGATTCGAACAAGGAAGTTCTGTTGAAGGCCCTCGAGGCCGAAGTCGGTGCCGGGTCCGCCGACTTGAGCACACTGTTCACCGACGACGTCGTGGGATGGTCGCCGTACGCGAGCGTGTCAGGTTTAGAGGCACTCCTGGCGTTGTCCGTGTTACACGAGCTTGCGTTCTCGAACGTCGTCATCATCCTCCGTGGGCTCGACGAAGTCGGCAACAAAGCGTTCGCCGAATGGGTCATCGAAGCCGACCACACCGGTCCGCTCATGCTCGATGAAGACGTCGTGGTGGAAGCAACGGGACGCCACGTCGTGTTGGCCGGCGCCACAATGGCCGACTTCCGCGACGGCAAGATCCGCTCGTTCCGGACCTACTTCGACGATCTGTCCCTGATCGAGCAGATCGTCAGCGACTGACAAGTAGCCCCCGTGGACTTCGAGGTTGAGAACGACCCGGACCCGCTCGACCTCGAAGTCCTCGAAACCCACATCCGTCGCGAGGCGTCCATCGCGATGGGTCTCGGTGAAGAAGTCGACTTGGCGATCTTCGTGCGCGATGGCGGCAAGGTCGTCGCCGGTATCGCTGGATGGACGTGGGGAGACTGCTGCGAGCTGCAGAGCCTCTGGGTGCAGCCGGATCTTCGCGGTCGCGGGCTGGCCACCCAACTCCTCCTTGCCGCCGAAGCCGAAGCGGCCGCACGCGGATGCACGCAGACCGTTCACTTCACCTACGGCTTCCAGGCCCAAGCCCTGTACGAGCAGAACGGCTACGAAGTCATGGGTCGTGTGGACGAGTTCCCATCGGGCACCGACACCTTCTGGTACCGCAAGCGTCTGCGCCCATCCGACGAATCAGAGACGTAACGACCCAACGGCTCGATCCGAATGGGCGTGACGCCACGGTGATCTTTGCTGACGGATCCCAATCACCACGGTTGGGTGATGATGCTGTGTTCCCGACGGTCGACGACACGGTCGAGAACGTCCGCGAGGGCGTCGCCCTCGCCATTGCCCTGGGTGCCGTCTACCTGGTCATCGTGACCACGGTTCTCGGCTGGTGGAAGCCCGCCATCCACGAGCCCCGCAAAGTGGGCAACAGATGGATGTGGAGCATCCCCGTGCTGCTCTCCTCAGCGCCGTCGCCAACCTGGCGACGACCAAATGGGGCGAGATCGACGGCGTCGGCGAGTACGCCCTGTGGCTGGCGATCGGAGTGCTCCTCGTCGGATTCTCCGAGGAACTCCTGACCCGCGGCCTCGCGATCGTCGGGGGCCGCTGATCCATGCACGACAAGTGGGTGTGGGTGTTCTCCGGCGCCATCTTCGGCCTGCTCCACGTGCCCAACGCATTCTTCGGACAGAGTGCGAGCGGCACCGTGCAGCAGGTGGTGTTCACCTACGCCGTCGGGCTCATGTACTCCGTCCACCCGCCGGCTCACCGGCACCCTGATCGTCACCATCAGGTTGCACACGATCTGGGACTTCTCGGTGTTCATCCAGGACCACTCCGGGTTGAACCTCGAGGACAAGCCTGTCGCTGGGGGCGGCCCGGTGCTGTACGTCACCATCATCCTCGGCATCATCGCCCTCGTGAAGATCCTCAAGACCGGTGACGTCGTCGAACCGGGAGGCGATCAGCTCGCCGAGTTCGACAAGGTGGCGTGACCGAACCGGTCCCGCCGCTGTTCACGGAGCTCCGGACGGTGCCCGCACAGTCGTCGTATCCGGAGGCGAGACGCCGACCAGTTCCGCCAACGACGGACCGATATCACCCGGTAATTTCGGCTCACCGCACACGAGCCACCACTCGGGAAGCGGCAGTCGGTCGCCTAACAGGCGGCGCGTGGTTGTGCACACCGATATCTTCGCCGAACGTCCAAAGGCGATCGCGTCCGTCGGTGGCCGGAGGTCGTCAACGAGAGCGCCGACCACCGGTCGTGATTCCCGGGCGCTCGATATGGGTAGATCTGTGGCGCGCTTGGTTGCTGCGCCGTCCTGATTCTGGGCGGCGAAGTGTGCGGCTCGCAAAGGCGTGGCCATTGAGGCATCGGGGCGAGATTTGAATAGGGGGCCGCGTGCTCACCATGGACACGCGCTGGCGCGAGTGTCGGTGAGGGTGATCAGGCGTCGTGGGTGTTCATGCGGGGGTGTGTGGCCAGCGTGGTCGAGATCGGCGTGATCGCTCCCGATATCGGATCGACCGCCACGATTCGCCGCGTCGGCGGCGAGCCCGATTCCGCCCGCGGCATCGACGACCGCGATTTGTGACCCCGCCTCATTGAAGTCCTCGTCGAAGATGTCGACGCCGACAACGAGTCGGGAACCGTCAGCGGACCATCGCGCAACATCGACGAGTTCGGGTTGGACAGTGCGGACGACCTCGGTGGTGTTCATCGTGGCCAGGTCGAACACGCGGATCGACGAGGCGGCGGGAGGGCCGTCTCCGTCGGGCTGCTCGTACCTCGTGAACGCGAGACGCGTGCCGTCGGGCGAAAGCAGGAAAGTCCAACGCGAGGCAGCCGTCGTCGCACGCGGTCAGCTTTTGCGGGCCGGTTCCGCCGACCGTCGTCGTCCACAGCGCACCATCGGTGTCCGACGCATACACGAAGGTGGTTCCATCAGCAGACCAGTCTGGATGCTTGCTCGACTGAGCATCCGTATCGAGTCGGTCGCCGAGCCCGCCGCCGGGCGCGAGGCGGTGAATCCCGTCGCCTTGCCCAGCGGGCGCCTGCACCACGGTCGATGTCATTCCTGTCCAGGCACTGGTGGAAGTCGACAGGCGTCGGCGGCGGCGGTGACCGTGGCATGGAAGTGATCGGCGCCGATGGCGACGGTCAGACCGACATCATCGAGGCGCTGTCGTAGCTCTGCTGTGGCTCTGGCGATGTGGAATTCGATGTTCCGCTCGCGCAGGCCGCCGATCACCTCGCGCATGGCGACCTCGGCACTCGCGTCGATGTCGCTGACGAACGACGCGTCGAGGATCACGTGCCGAACGGGTTTCGGAGCGCCGTCGACAGCGGCCCAGAGTCGGCGTTTGAAGAAATGGGCGTTGGCGAAGAACATCCGGTCCTGGATGCGGTAGACGACCACCCCGGGGATGACGCCGGCATCGAGGTGGTCGCTGACATCGACGTATCGGTCGTCCTGGGCGGACCACCCGAGCACGGCGTCCGCGGGCTGCGCCGCTCGACGAACCACGTCGGCGATCGACAGCACGACAGCCACGATGATCGCCTGGAGGACACCGACCGTGACGACGAACACTGCCGTGATGGCAGCAATGATGACTTCCGTTCTGCTGCTGCGGGCGAGTGACCGCCACTGTGTGGTGTCGATCAGCTTGGATGCTGCGAACACGATCACGGCGCCGAGGACCGCCGACGGCAGGTACTCGATCGGCGCGGTCAGGAACAGCAGGATGACGGCAATCGTCCCCGCAGCGGCCAGACCGCTGATCTGGCTCGTCGCGCCCATGTCGTCGTTGACTGCCGTACGCGATCCGCTCGTGCCGACCGGGATGCCCTGCGTCACCCCTGCGGCGACCTGGGTGAATCCGAATGCCAGCAACTCCTGGTCAGCGTCGACGATCTCGTGATGGCGGGCGGCGAAGGAGCGGGCGGTGAGAATGGAGTCGGAGAACGACACCAGGAAGATCGCCACCGCAGCCGCAACGAGGGCGCCGACGTCCGAACGCGACACGTCGGGCACTGCGAGCGACGGCAACCCGCTCGGCACAGGACCGGTGACGGCGACACCCTCGGCAGCGAGGTCCAGCGCCCAGGATGCCGCGATACCGAGGACCACGACGACCAGAGCACCCGGGATTCGTTTGCTGATCCTGTCGGCGACGACAAGGAGCCCCAGCGAAACCGCGCCGACCACGACCGTCGCACCGCTGGCGTCGCCGAGATGGCGCACGATGTCGAGCGTCTCGCGAATGGCGCCGTCTTCGTCGCTGGAGATGCCAACCAGCTTGCTGATCTGGCCCAGTATCAGAACGACGGCAACCCCTGTGATGTACCCGACGAGAACCGCCTGCGAGAAGTAGTCGGCGATCCATCCCAGCCGGACCAGGCGAGCCACGAAGAACACCAGACCAACCAGCAGCGCGAGCATCGCCGCCAACGCGGCATACTCGGCGCTCCCGGTCGCGGCGAGCGGAGCGAGCGCCGTCGCAACCAGCAGCGCCACGGTCCCCTCGGGCCCGACGACGACCCGAGGCGCAGATCCGAACACGGCGTACGCCACGACAGGAAGCAGCAGGGCGTAGAGCCCAGCACTGACCGGAACACCCGCGAGCTCCGCAAAGGCCATCGCCGACGGGAGAGCCAACGCGGCAACAGTCACACCAGCGATCACATCGGTGCGTAACCGCGCTCGCGAGTACCCCGACAGCGACCTGGCGAAGGGTACATATCGGGTCGTGATCGGCGGGCGACTCTCCGAGGCGAAAGCACCACGACCCTCGTAGACCTCCTCGAACGGCTGCACTGGCCCATTCAAGCAGAGGTCCGGAACGACGTCGGCGATGAACTTGGCACCGATTCACAGCCCGCAACGGCGTGAAGGGATACCGGGTGTTGCCATGAGTGCTCCCTCGTGCGGCGTTCGCGCTTTGATTCAGCAGGTTGCGCCGGGCGTCGCAGGGCCACCGCTATCGCAGCCCACTCGGCGCAGTTTGGCTGGGGTCTGGAGCGCTCCGAGCCGGTCGGGTAGGCGATGAACTCATGCCCGCCGCCATATCGGCCGACGTCACGCAACTGCCCCCGCATCTTCGCCGCCGCCTCTCTGTGCATGTCCACCGGCCGCCCCAAGGAGGCCGTCGTGTACGCGCAGGCGGAGATCGAGTTGGAGGCCGATCCGTCCTACGACGCCTTGGACCGAGAAACTGGTCGTGCCCAGGAGGCCACGGCTCACCTCATGGCTGGGCGGATTGCTCATCATGAGTCAAGACTCATACTCACCCGAACAGTTTGTTCCACCGATTCTGGCGCAGAGGCGAGCGGTATCCGGCGAACTCGCCTATTCCGCCCGACGGGCCACTGCATAATCACTGATCGGCGGGAGACTGTCGACTCGCGACTCCGTCCGGTTGAGGACCGGCGTCTGAGACGGGCCCGTCGATTCCCTCATGACGACAGATTCGAACTTGCGTATGAGGGTCGTTCCGGCGGAGGGCAACCTCGTCAGACAAACATCAGGGCACTCATCTGGATCGTCATCCGGGCGTTCCGACAACGACCCATTGACGGGCGGCAAGCTTGGATCGGCCGTTCAGGGGTGGGCTGGTTCGACCTGGGCAGTCTCGAAGGGTTCGGTTCGGTGCACGACTTGTTCGTTGTAAAGCGCGGCGATGTGCTCGTCGGAGAGGCCGAGCATGGTCGTCAGGATCTGGGTGGTGTCCTCACCGATCGCTGGGGCCCCTCGCCAGATCTGTCCGGGTGTCAGGGAGAGTTTGGGGACGACGCCGTAGACGTGGACGGGGACGCCTGATTGACGGTCGAGTACGGGCACCGTCATTTCACGCGCGCGGTAGTGGGCGTCCTCGTATTGGTCCTGCACGCCGAACACCCGCGAGCAACCGATCTGGGCGTTGTTGAGCACGGTCTCCACCTCGAGTGCCTTGCGTCCGGCGCAGTACTCGCGAAGAATCCGGTCGAACTCCAGGCCCTTGGCGGAGTTCACAGCGGCGGCGTCTCGGCTACAGGCATCGAAGCTGAATTCTTCGGGATCGAGCCCGAGGAGCTTGGTCAACCGGGGGAACATCACCGGACCGAGGACGCCGATGAACACCCAACCGTCCTGGCATTGGAACGTGTCGTAGGGCTGGAAGCCCGGTGCTTTGTTGCCGCTGTGGCCGTAGGAGACGCCTTCAGCGGTGTACAGCGGCAAGGTGTTGCCGTTGGTCTGAGCGACGGCCTCGTACTGCGCGAGATCAACAACTTGGCCGCGCCCGGTCTTGTTGACCTCCCACAGCGCCATCATCGTCGCCGCCCAACCGGTGAGCGCCGTGATGTAGTCACCTGTGTAGGTCTTGGCTCGCTGGGGTGGGCCGGATGGATCACCGGTGATGTTCATCATTCCGCCGTAGGCCTGGGCCAAGGCGTCATATCCGGGACGGCCGAGATACTCGGGCTGGCCGAACTGTCCATAGGTCGAGACCCGCACGATGACAAGGCGGGGGTTGACGGCCAAGGCCAACTCGTTGCAGATCCCGTTGCGTTCGAGGGTGCCCGGAGCCGAGGACTCCATCCAGACGTCGGAGATCTTCCACAACGCCATGAGCAACTCGACACCCTTGACCTGTTTGAGGTCGAGGCCCATGGAGAGTTTGTTCTTGGCGACCTCGGCCTCGTCTGCGCCGTGCGGCCGAGGCCCGCAGGTGATGAACGGCGCGGTCGTGCGGAACGTGTCCCCACCGGCGCGTTCGATGTGGATCACCTCGGCGCCGAACTCGGCCAGCTTCGTGCCGATGTATGGCTGAGCGATCAACACCCCAGTCCCTACTGCGCGAATTCCAGCGAGAGGTCCGAAGGTCGGGGTCACCGCCGGCGTGGCCGGACGCTCCAAGTTCTTGATCCACTCAGGCACCCGTTGCTCGTACTCGCCGATCACATCGTCGCCCGCTACCAGCCGTTCATCGTGCGTCATCACCGGCGCTCCTCAGCATGATCAATTCGGCGACCCACAGCCGCTCGCGTCGCAAGTTAGCCGACTCTCCCGCCTGGTAATCGCGGATCGAAGTCGCTCGCGACAAGCGCGCTTCCGACGAGGTCAGTCACCTCTCCGACCCAAACGGCCACCGCATAATCACTGTCGTCGAAGGACTGTCGAATCGTGACAGCGTCCGGTTGAGGACCGCCTACTGAGATGGACGACGAGAAGTTCCGACCGTCTGTCGAACGCGACACGCCACGTCCGTTGGCTATCGGGTCGGAGCATGCCGGCTAGCAACCGATCGACAACGGGTGGTCGAATGGCGATAGCGGACGAGTTCCGTCTTCGCTGGCATGTTTCGCCGAGGAGCGGTATCTGGGGCTGGCTCGCTTGGTGGTTCAGGTGTTGGTGGTGTGTTCGGCGCGTGCTTGGGCGATGAGTTGGTGGGCGAGTTCTCCGGCGGCTTGCGGGCTGAGCCGTGTGCCTGCTTGGTAGGCATCGTTGAACGCGTCGGGTCCCATCATCTCGCGCACCGGCCAGATGAGCGGCGACATTGTTGCAGCCATGTCGGGGTCTGCGTCGGGGTTGATGGCTCCGTGTAGGCGCGCTGCGCCGTCGGGGTAGCCGAGGCGAGCGAGCATGTTCGCGAGTTCGGTGACCCCCGCCGTCGCGAAGGGGTCGCCCATGATCTGCCAAGTGTTGACTCGTTCGGTGAACATCGTGAACGCTGTGTCGAGGTCGATGGTCTCGGCCAGCAATCCCATTTGCATCCCGCGCAGGGTCTCTTCGAGCGTGCGATTCCCCGAGGCCACGCTCATGTCGATCGCTTGCTGGTAGAGCCGGATCCCAGCAGAGGTGTCGTCGCCGACGCTGAGTGCCTGCACCCAGACACCGGCTGCCCGGATCGTCGGCATCGTGGATGTGGCGAGTCGGGCGATCGCGTCGTTGGTTTCCTCGACGGACAACCGCATGTCGGCCAGCCCGGCGAAGATGTGCAGAAATGCGAGGTTGCCGAAGACGGGTGGATCGGTCGGGTGTTCCGCTCCGGCACGAAAAATGCTCACTGCGCGACCGATGTCGCCGGTGCTCGACACTGCGAATCCCGCTCTGATGTATGCGGCGCTGGAAGGTTCGTAGCGGTCGTCGTCATTCAACTCGATCGCTTCCATTCCGAAGCGGATCGCATCGTCGATCCGACCGGCGGCGAGGGCGCTGTCGCACGCCTGGGCGAGTAGGAACGGCAGATAACGGTGTTGGTGTTGCCGGGCGAGTTCGAGAACCTCCTCGGCCCATCCGAACGTTTCGGTCCGCATATGGTTCCGGGCGTACTCGTGGGTGAAGCCGGCGAGCCGCACCGCCTGATCGACACGCTGCATGTCGGCAGCCCACCGGAACGCAGCTGCCAGGTTCGCGATCTCTATGTCGACGAACCGGTACGCGAGCACCTCGTTCGGACTCGTGTAGATCTCCAACGCGCTCTCGATCTGATCGGCGAAGAACCCGGCGTGGACATCACGGGTGGCATCACTGCCGCCGGTGTCGGCGAGGAGTTCCTCGGCGAACTGGCGGATCGTCTCGAGCATCGCGTAGCGCACCTGATCGCCCGTCCGATCGACGTGCAGCAACGACTTGCGAACAAGCGAGTCCAACACGTCCAACATGTCGAACTCATCCAACACAACATCGCCGCTGTTGCATACTGCGGTTGCTGCTGACAGGTCGAAACCGCCGGCGAACACCGACGCCCGCTGCAACACCACCTGCTCAACCGGCGTCAACAGGTCAAAGGACCACTGCACCGCATGCCGCAACGTCTGATGCCGCTCGATCGAACGCCGCGAACCCGTCAACAGGCGGAACCGTTCACCCAACATGTCACGAATCTGCGTTGGGCTCATCGACCGCACCCGAGCCGCCGCCAACTCGATCGCCAAAGGAATCCCGTCCAACCGCTCACAAATCTCCGCGATCACCACCAAATCGTCGCTGTCAGGCTCGAACCCCGCTGCCGTGCTCGCTGCACGCTCGACGAACAACACAGACCCTGCTGACCCCGCCGGCAGTGATGGCACCCGCCACGCCCACTCCCCAGCAACACTCAACGACTCGCGACTCGTCACCAACACCCGCACACCCGCACACGACGCCACCAGCGCCTCCACCAGACTGGCAACATCGTCCAACACGTGCTCACAGTTGTCGATCACCAACAACACCACGCGAACACCCAAGGCGTCCACGACCACGTCACGAGTCGACCGGCCCGGCTGAGGCTGCACCGTGAACAACGACGCCAACGCCACATCCACACCCGCACCGTCGGACACCGCCGCCAACTCGACCAACCACACCCCACCACGGAACCGATCGGCCATCAACGCTGCGGACTGCAACGCCAAACGCGTCTTGCCGACGCCGCCCACCCCCGTCAACGTCACCACCCGATGAACATCCAACGCGTCCGTCACGACCTGTAATGCGTCATCGCGGCCGACGAACGACGTGGTCTGTGCCGGCAGATTCCCCGGCACCACATCCACCGTCCGCAACGCCGGGAACTCGGTGCGTAACCCCTCGGCGCGAACCTGGAAGATCTGCACCGGACCCTGCAGATCACGCAAACTCCGCAACCCGAGATCGGCCAACTCGACCCCCGACACCAACCCCGCCGTCGACGACGCCACCAACACCTGACCGCCATGACCCGCATCCATCACGCGAGCCGTCAAATTCAACACCGGCCCGAAGTAGTCATCACCCCGCTGCTCAGCCTCACCCGTCGCGATCCCGATCCGTACCGGCAACCCCAACAACCGCTGCGCACCAACCGCCGCATCGACCGCCGCCCCAGGCGACGAAAATGCAGCACACACCCCATCCCCGGTGTGCTTGAACAACCAGCCACCCTCAGCCTCCACCGCCGCCCTCAACACGTCATCGTGGGCGGCGAGTTCGGTGCCCATCGTGCCAGGGTCGGCTTCCCAACGTTTCGTGGAACCCTCGATATCGGTGAACAGAAACGTCACCGTCCCCGAAGGTTGATCCCCAGACATCACCAGACACTAGATGACCACGATCGAAGCCGAAGATGGGTCAATCACCCAGTCCATCGAGCGTCCGGTTGCGGACCGGCAACTGAGACGGCTCGCTTTGGGTCACCGCCACGGCGTGGCCCGATCGCACCCGATAACGCGGACGCCGTAATCCCGCAGCGGAGGTGCAACGACCACAACACGTACGGCCCTTACGCGACGCGAGATAGTCCCGTCCCGGACCCGGCGGTGTGGGATGCAGCGCCCGCGGAGGTGGGAGAGAACATGAGATGCTTCGCCGATGCCGAAGCGTCGTTCGGCATCGCTTGATGAACGTCCGGGGGTGGTTCTTCGTTGATGTCTTGTGTCCCATCTCGACGGGCTGATCGACTCGACTTGTGTGGATCGGACCTTTCCGATTCAGTTACCGTCGGCGGATGAGAACGCACGTGGCGACCGTCTGGGAGTCGATCGCCGATGCGATCCCTGAGGAATCCGCGATCACCCATGGCGACCTGAAGCGCACGTGGGCTGAATACGACGAACGTGCCGCGAGAATTGCCGGGGCGCTGGACGCAGCTGGGCTCGGCCCTGACTCCAAGACCGCGCTCTGCATGTACAACTGCAACGAGTACATGGAGGCCCAGTACGCGACGTTCAAGACCCGCGGCGTCTCCATCAACGTCAACTACCGCTACCTCGACGACGAGCTCTGGTACCTGCTCGACAACTCCGACTCCGAGGCGTTGTTCTTCCATTCGTCGCTCGGTGACCGGGTTGCCCGTGTCGTCGACCGTTTGCCGAACCTCAAGTTGATCGTCGAGATCGACGACGGCGAGGGCGCCGGTCGGGTGTCGGGCGCACAGCCATACGAAGACGTGCTCACGGGCCACCAACCCGCCCAGCGCATCGAGAGGTCCCCAGACGACATCTACATGCTCTACACCGGCGGCACGACCGGCATGCCCAAAGGCGTGATGTACGCGATCGGTGACTTCAGCGGAAACCCTGACGCCGATGCCGATGAATCGAGTTCCCCAGGCGCACTCGCCCGCGCTGCAGCCAAGGAGGGGACCCGCAAGATCTCGCTGACCTGCGCGCCGCTGATGCACGGCACCGGGATGTTGATCGGCTGCTTCGAGGCCCACCTCGTCGGTGGCCAGGTGATCACGCTCACCAATCGCAGCCTCGATCCCCATGAGGTGCTCGACACGATCGAGCGGCATCGCGTCACCATGCTCACCATCGTGGGCGACAGTTTCGCGAAGCCGCTGATCCGGGCGCTCGACGAGGGTCGGCCCGATGGATCGAAGTACGACACGTCGTCGATCGATGAGATCGTCTCGGCGGGAGTGATGTGGACCACCGAGGTGAAACAACAACTCCTCGACCGGATCGAGCAGGCCTCCCTCTACGACGCCATGGGCGCGTCGGAGGGCACTATGGGCTTCCAGATCTCCACGAAGGGAACGACGAACGAGACAGCCCGCTTCCAGGTCTCGCCAACCACGAAGGTGTTCACCGAGGACGACCGCGAAGTCCAGCCCGGGTCCGAGGAGGTCGGCATGGTCGCAGCCGGTGGCCGGGTCCCGCTCGGGTACTACAAAGATCCCGAGAAGTCGGCGCGTACCTTCCGGGTGGTCGACGGTGTCCGCTACTCCTTCCCTGGCGACTTCGCGAAGGTCGCCGAGGACGGCTCGCTCATCCTTCTCGGCCGAGGAAGTCAGGTGATCAACTCCGGTGGCGAGAAGATCTTCCCCGAAGAGGTCGAAGAAGCGGTCAAGCGTGTCGACGGGGTCGTCGACTGCCTCGTGGTCGGGATCGAGGACGATCGGTTCGGCCAGGCGGTCACCGCGGTCGTGTCGGTCGCCGAGGGCATGACCGTCGACTCGGCAACGATCATCGCCTCGGTCAAACAGGACCTCGCCGGCTTCAAGGCACCACGGTCGGTCGTGTTCGTCGACCAGGTGCCCCGTGCCCCGAACGGCAAGGCCGACTACCGCCGCGCTCGCGAGTACGCGGAGTCGCCAACTCCCTGATCGTCCCCGATCGGCGAACCCGCGAGGACCTCGGCCCTGAGGTGCGCCATGGCTGCCGCGATGACCGAGTGCGCCCGATAACTCCGCTTCGCGGTCGAGATCAAGTCAGCCGCTCCGCACCACGGCCAAAGCAGCGCACCGCACTTTCCCGGTCGGATCGGCGCGTGACTGCCCGCAGCGACAATGCTCGGTGCGTGTATCTCGATGAGCTCGTTGCTTCGATCATGGCGGGGCCCGGGCCGCTTCGACTCGTTGCGGTCGATGGGTCTGGGGGTGCGGGCAAGTCCACCTTTGCGCGCGAGTTGTCCGAGGCGGCCGGCGGAGCACCGGTGATTCACACCGATGACTTCGCCGCCGCTGACAACCCGATCGATTGGTGGCCCCGGCTCCTCGAGCAAGTCATCGAGCCGTTCGCCCGAGGTGACGCCGCGCACTATCAGCGCTACGACTGGCCTTCAGAGACGCTGGCTGAATGGCACACGATCGAACCGGCACCAATTGTCATCATCGAGGGCGTGTCGGCGGGTCGCTCCGAGTGGGCGGCACATCTCAGCTATCTGATCTGGATCGAGACCCCTCGCGAGGAGCGCCTCCGCCGCGGTATCGAACGCGACGGCATCGCAGCACTCGACGACTGGGAATCGTGGATGGCCGGCGAGGACGCTCACTACGAACGAGATCCCACCCGCGAGCGTGCCGACGTCGTGATCGACGGCACGCAACCAGTCGAGCGATCCCGCACAGATCGACACGCATAATCACGCGACACGAAGCTGGCATCGCGCTGCAGTCCGGCCCTTACCGAGCGCCCGATAATCCCGGCGGTGACAGCAGTTTCGGAATGGCGCGAGCGTTGGTGGTCCCGTCTCCTTGGGAGGCTGGGTCACCAAGGAGGCCACCATGGCCGGCACAAACGAAACCACCACTGTTCACACCGTCGAGGTCGTGCGCTACGACGACCCGGTGATCATCACCGAGCGGGTTGCCGTTGCGGCGTTCATCGCTGGCTACACCGACCCGACTCGCCGGAGCTACGCAACGGATCTGCGGATCTTCGCCGGTTGGTGCCATGACCACGGCATCAACTTGTTGAACGTGAAGCGACCGCATCTCGAGACGTTCGCTCGGTGGATGGAGCAAGAAGGCCGGATGGCGTCGACGATCGGCCGTCGATTGTCGACGTTGTCGTCGTTCTACAAGTACTGCCAGGTCGAAGACATCCTCGACAAAAACCCGGCCTTGAACGTGCGGCGTCCGAAGGTCCACGATGAGTCTCGCACCCTCGGCCTGGACCGCAACGAACTCGGCGCACTGCTGGTTCAGGCCGGTCTCGGTGATTTCCGCGACGGGGCGCTGATGACGCTGCTCGCGTTGAACGGGCTTCGGATCTCAGAAGCATTGAATGCGGACATCGATGTCTTGTCGACCGAGCGTGGGCATCGCACGTTGGCGATCGTGCGCAAGGGTGGCAAGCACGTCACGATTCCGATCGCGCCCCGCACCGGTCGCGCGCTGGACCTCTACATTGGCGACCGGACGATGGGGCCGATCTTCCTCGGCGTCGAAGGCGGACGCATGGACCGCTACTGCGCGGACCGCATGGTGAAGCGGCTGGTGAAGCGCGCTGGGATCGACAAGCGCATCTCGCCGCACAGCCTGCGCCACTCATTCATCTCCGCCGCGCTCGACGCCGGCGTCCCACTGCGTGACGTCCAAGAAGCCGCCAGCCACGCCGACCCTCGCACGACGATGCGCTATGACCGGGCACGACGCAGCCTCGACCGGCACGCCACCTACATCGTGTCGACGTTCATTTCGGGAGCTACTCGCCCGGGCTGACCCTCGACGTCCGTATCCGGTTGCAACACACTCATGTTGTGGATGAATTGTCCGGTCTCGATCGGTCGGCCCTGAGCGCTCGTCAACCCCAGCCCATCCCAAATGTACACGGATAATTACCGTTATCCGTGTTTTCGAGGGGTGAGCTGTTTGGGTGTGCGGCTCTTGCGCCG
>Ga0316188_10000132_pt1 | contig 25553 bp, 26 predicted proteins | sample Phiworburrow1_MG_FD_204933 | JGI IMG/M metagenome (GOLD analysis project Ga0316188, IMG submission 204933) | Coastal sediment microbial communities from Maine, United States - Phippsburg worm burrow 1 | ecosystem: Environmental > Aquatic > Marine > Coastal > Sediment | place: USA: Maine... | reverse complement strand
GCGGCGCATCATGGCTGACGCCGCTGCGCTGCCGGCACCCGCGCGCGCGGCGCTTCGCGGCGCCCTGGCGCGACGAGATGTTCTGCGGCTTCCGTAGCTGCGCGCTGTAGCACCGGTTGGCGTGCACGCGCAATGCGCGTTCTTTTACCGCAGCAGGGTTTTCCCTGGGTGATTTGGGCCTATGCAGCGCCGAACATAGGCGTTGCGCCTGCCGCAAAGCGGTGCTCGTCGTTCACCCACCCACAGGACCTGGACCATGCAGAAATCCCTGCACATCGACCCCGAAAAATGCACCGGCTGTCTGCAGTGCGAAATGGCCTGCTCTTACGAGAACTACGCCACCTTTGCACCTGCCAAGTCGCGCATCAAGGTCTTCGACTTTCACTACACCGGGCGCAAGGTGCCTTACACCTGCACGCAGTGCGATGAGGCCTGGTGCCTGCATGCCTGCCCGGTGGAGGCGATCACCGTCGATGCGATTGGCGCCAAGGTGGTCAACGAGGCCACCTGTGTAGGCTGCAAGGTCTGCACCATCGCCTGCCCCTTCGGCACGGTCAACTACGTGCAGGAGACCGGTAAGGTTCAGAAATGCGACCTGTGCGGCGGTGAGCCGGCCTGTGCCGAAGCCTGCCCGACCGGCGCGATCACCTACGTCGATGCCAACTGGACCGGCATTGGCAAGATGCAGGCGTGGGCCGACAAGCTCGGCAACCAGCCCGCTGCGGCATAAGGAGTACGAACATGTCTTGGGCTGGAAAAATCCTGCGTGTGAACCTGAAGGCCGGCACGGTCAAGGCCGAGCCGTTGAACATGGACTGGGCGCGGCAGTACATTGGCTCGCGCGGCCTGGCGTCGAAGTACCTGGTCGAGGAGATCGACCCGAAGGTCGACCCGCTGTCGGCCGACAACAAGATCATCTGGGCCACCGGCCCGCTGACCGGCACGATGGCTTCGACCGGCGGGCGCTATACCGTGGTCACCAAGGGCCCGCTGACTGGCGCGATCGCCTGCTCCAATTCGGGCGGCTACTGGGGCGCCGAGCTGAAGATGGCCGGCTGGGACATGATCATCTTCGAAGGCAAGTCGCCGAAGCCGGTGTACCTGTTTATCCAGGACGACGTGGCCGAATTGCGCGACGCGTCGGGCCTGTGGGGCAAGAGCGTGTGGGACACCGAGGCGCTGCTGAAGAAGCAACTGCAGGACCCGCAGGTGCGCGTGTCCAGCATCGGCGGCGCGGGCGAGAACCAAGTTCTGTTCGCATCGGTGGTCAATGACCTGCATCGTGCCGCGGGGCGCTCTGGCGTCGGAGCAGTGATGGGCAGCAAGAACCTTAAGGCGATTGCGGTGCGCGGCACCCTGGGCGTGGGCAACCTCGTCGACCCGAAGGCCTTCTTGAAGGTCACGGCCGAGAAGAAGAAGATACTCGCCGAGAACGCACTTACCGGGCAGGGCCTGCCGGCCTACGGCACGCAGGTGCTGATGAATATCATCAACGAGGTCGGCGCGCTGCCGACGCGGAACCACCGCGACGTGCAGTTCGAAGGCGCCAAGGACATCTCGGCCGAAGCGATGGGCACGCCGCGCAAGACCGACGGCAAGAAGCCGTTGGTCACCAACCAGGCGTGTTTCGGCTGCACCATCGCCTGCGGCCGCATCCAGACGATCGACAAGAATCACTTCACGATCGTCAACAAGCCGCAGTACCAAGGCGCTTCGGGCGGCTTGGAATACGAAGCCGCCTGGGCGCTGGGCGCGGCCAACGGCGTCAACGACCTCGACGCACTGCAGTACGCCAACCTCCTGTGCAACGAGCATGGCATGGACCCGATCAGCTTCGGCGCCACCGTCGGTGCGGTGATGGAGTTGTACGAGATGGGTGTGCTGACCAAGGAGCAGCTCGGCATCGACGCGAACTTCGGTTCGGCGCAGGCGCTGGCGCACTTCGCCGAGATCACCGCCAAGGGCGAGGGTTTTGGCAAGGAGATCGGCCAGGGCAGCAAGCGGCTGACCGCCAAGTACGGCCATCCGGACCTGTCGATGAGCTCGAAGGGCCAGGAGTTCCCGGCCTACGACTCGCGCGGCATCCAGGGCATTGGCCTGGGTTATGCCACCAGCAACCGCGGCGGTTGCCACCTGCGCGGCTACACGGTCGCCTCCGAAGTGGCCGGCATCCCGGTGAAGACCGATCCGCTCACGGCCGAAGGCAAGCCCGAGTTGGTCAAGGCCTTCCAGGACGCGACCGCGGCCTATGATTCTTCGGGGCTGTGCATCTTCACCACCTTCGCCTGGGGCCTGCCCGACCTGGCCGACCAGCTGGCGCCGGCCTGCGGCTCGGAGTTCACGCTGGAGAACGTGGCCACAATCGGCGAGCGCATCTGGAACATGGAGCGCGACTTCAACAACCGCGCTGGCTTCACTTCGAAGGACGACGTGCTGCCCAAGCGGCTGGTCACCGAAGCCGCCAAGACCGGTCCCGCCAAGGGCCTGGTCAGCAAGGTGCCGGAGATGCTGCCCAAGTACTACGAGATCCGCGGCTGGGACGGCGACGGCCAGCTCAAGGCCGAGACGCGCAAGCGCCTGGGCTTGTAGTCCGGGCGAACGCCCGGTGCACGAGACAAGGCGGTTCTTCGACCGCCTTGTTTCTTTAGCGAGGACCGAACATGAAACACTTGATCCTGGGTGCCGGCCCGGCCGGCGTGATTGCCGCCGAGACCCTGCGCAAGCATGCGCCCGCCGACGAGATCACGATCGTCGGTGACGAGGCCGAGGCGCCTTACTCGCGCATGGCCATTCCCTACCTGCTGATCGGCAACATCGGCGAGTCGGGCACGCACCTACGCCACGATCCGCAGCACTTCAAGACGCTGCGCATCGATGTCCGGCGCGGTCGCGCTAGCGCGGTCGATGCCAAGGGCAAACGCGTCACGCTCGACGATGGCAGCACGCTCGGTTTCGACACCCTGCTGATCGCCACCGGTTCCAGCCCCTCGAGTCCACCGATTCCCGGCATCGATTCGCCCGGGGTCCACTCCTGTTGGACACTGGACGACGCACGTGCGATCGCCAAGCTCGCGACCAGGGGCGCACGGGTGCTGCAGATGGGCGCCGGCTTCATCGGCTGCATCATCATGGAAGCACTGGCCGCGCGCGGCGTCAAGCTCAGCGTGGTCGAGATGGGCGACCGCATGGTGCCGCGCATGATGGGCCCGACGGCCGGCGGCATGATCAAGATCTGGTGCGAGGCCAAGGGCGTGACTGTGCACACCGGCGCGCGTGTCGATGCAATCGAGCCCGGCACGCCGATGAAGGTGAAGCTGTCCGACGGCAGCACGCTCGAAGCCGAGCTGGTGATCAGCGCCACCGGCGTCAAGCCGAACATCGGCTTTCTCGAGTCATCGGGCATCACCTGCCTGCTGGGCGTGCTGACCGACGAGCACATGCAGACCAACGTGCCAGGCATCTATGCCGCCGGCGACTGCGCCGAGGCGCTGGACATGGTTAGCGGCAAGCTGATCGTCAGCGCGATCCAGCCGAACGCGGCCGACCAGGCGCGCATCGCGGCGCTGAACATGCTCGGCCGCAAGACGCCGTTGAAGGGGGTGACGCAGATCAACGTACTCGACACCCTGGGCCTGATCTCCACCAGCTTCGGCGACTGGCAGGGCGTGCCGGGCGGTGAGCACGCGGAACTGACTGACCGTGAGGCCGGCCGCCACTTGAGCCTGCAGTTCGATGGCGACGTGCTCGTCGGCTGCAACAGCATCGGCTGGACCGACCATGTGGGTGTGATGCGCGGCCTGGTCGAGGGCAAGGTGCACCTGGGCGAGTGGAAAGACAAGCTGATGGCCGATCCGACGAAGCTGATGGAGGCCTACCTCGCGCGCGCGCAGGCGCAAGATGCGCACGCGCTGGTGCGAGGTTAGACGCGGGCGATGCACATCACCTTCAAGCTCTACGCGCTGCTGGAAAAGCACCTGCCGGCCAGTGCCCGCCCGGGCAACGAGATGCCGCTAGAACTGCCCGAAGGCACGACCATTGTGCAGGCCATTCAGCCCTTCGCGCTGCCGCCGCACCTAGTCAAGCTGGTGCTGGTCAACGGCGTATACGTCGCGCCCGAGGACCGCGCCATGCGCGTGCTGGTCGAGGGTGACGTGCTGGCGATCTGGCCGCCGGTCGCCGGCGGCTAAAGTTCGCGGCACATGCAGGGCTATTACCCGCCGGCCTTCGAACGCGACATGAGTTGTACCGAGGCCGAGTGGCTTTCCTGGCTGCCCGGCGCGGTGCGAGACCATGCCTTGACCCTCGGCAGCGCCCAGGCGCAGGTCGCGATTGGCAACGGGCAGCTTCACCTCGACTGGCAGACGTTGCCGCCGCGGCAGATCGCGCTGATGCGACTGCCGCGGCTGGGCGTGCGCTTCCGCTTCGACGGCGTCGATGAGGGCGAGCGCCAGACCTTCATGCGCTACTTCGATCTGTACATGCAGCGCGGCGGCGGTTGAGCGCCGCGGCATTTGCCAATCGCTTAGCAGCCCTTGGTGCAAGCCCCGCTGCCGTCGAATTCCATCGTCCTGCCGCTGATCGACAGATGCACCGGCATCGTCGAAGCCTTGACGAAAGCCTCGGTCTTGGTGCCAGTGCGCAGCTTGCCATCCTGCGTGACTTGTTCGTTGGCATGTGAGGCGATCACCGACTTGGGCTTGGCCAGTTCGTTGACCACGTACGCCGCCTCCAGCGGGCCGGTGGTGAAGGTGCCGCCGATGTTAATGACCGTCAGATTCGACTTGTAGAGCCTGCGCACGACCAGATCTTGCTCGGCAGTCACACCCGTGTCGCCCGACAGGTAGGCGACAAGGCCATTGCTGAACTGCAGCACGTAGCCCCCCGGCGGACCGAGGTAGGCGGTTAAACCGTTGGCTTCGAGCGCATCGCCATGGTCCTTGTGCAGGAAGGCCGGGTCGAGCCCGTTCGAGTGCACCGCCGGCACGCCCGATATGCTGACGCCGCCGATCTTGGTCATTGCGCCGAATCGCAACAGCTGTACCTGTGCGGGATCGCCGCCGGCGGCCTTTACCTTGAGCGCGAAGAACTTGGCCATCTCGCCACCGACGATCAGCTTGGCCTTCTTGCCGACCGTGATGTTGACGGTATTCGAATTGGGTGCCACCTTGACCGAGAAGTCCGGGCGCGCGCAGGTGCCGGCGTTCTCGGACGGCTGGATCATGTCGCCCAAGTGGTCTCCGTGCACGTGCGACAGCAGCACCGCGTCGATCTTGCCCAGCCGCGTGTCCTCCGGGCCACGCACCGTGCGGCCCGCGTCGTAGAGGATGCGCGTGCCGTCTGGATCTTCAAAGATCATGGCGCGGTCGAGCGGGCAGAACTCGCCGGCATGGCTGCCCAGCGGGGTGATCTTCACCGTCTGTGCCACGGCGGCTTGCGTCGAAGCCCACGCGGTCGTGGCCAGCATGATCTGCATCAGCGCGGAAGAAATTTGCATCGTTTGTCCTTGAGTTGGGTCTGTCGGGTGTGGGAACAGGAACCGATCGTAGCGATGCCGCGATGAGGCGTTGCCCTGCGGGGCATTGACGGGTCGCCGAGTTCCGGCTCACTCCTTGGGTTTGCGGTAGTTCCACCACGGCAGCACGCGGCGCAGCGACAGCACCTCGCCGCTGCGTTCGGAGGCGTAACCGGGCAGGGCGTTCAGTTCGTCCTGCCAGGCGCGGCTGCGCAGCAACTCCAGCAACGAGCGCACATGCGGGTGCTCCAGCGTGGGCTGTAGCACGACCAGAAAGTACTGCTCCACCGCCAGCGGCACGAAGTGCAGGCCACGCGCGCGCGCCGCGGCCTCGATGCCGAAGCTGGCGTCGGCCTGGCCACTGGCCACTGCCTCGGCCGCCGAGCGGTGCGAGGGCTCTGCATGCGGCAGCGCCGCGACAGATGCCACGTCGATGCGTGCGGCAGCCAGCAATTCCTCCAGCACGACGCGCGTGCCGGTACCCTGCGCGCGCGGCGCGAAGCGAAGCCCCGGCCGCTGCAGGTCGGCCAGCGATTGGAGGCGCAGCGGGTTGCCGGCGGCGGCGATCAGGCCCTGCGTGCGTCGCGCGAAACCCACCAGCTTGTGCCACCCAGGTTTGAGTAGCGAGCGGTAGGCCAGCGCCGTGGGCGAGCGCGGCGCTGCTTCGGTCAAGGCGTGAAAGCCGGCGAGCAGGCAGCGCCCTTCGTTCAGCGCCGCCAGTGCGTCCCGGCTGCCGGTGAACTGGATGTCCAGGTGCAGGTTGCGCTCGTTCATCGCGCGCTGGCGCAGCAGCGGCAGCGCATCGTCGTGGCTGGCGGCCACCGGAATCACGCCGGCGCTGTCGTCGAATGCGATCGCGAAGGCGCGCTCCAGTTCGCTGCGCAGCGCCTCCACCTGCGGCGCCAGCCGCGCCTGCGCACGGCGTTCGGCCCAGAGTAGCTTCTCCCCGAAGGGTGACAGCACGGCCGGCTGGCCCTTGGCCCAGGACACCAGCGGGTGGCCGAGTTCGAGCTCCCATCGCTTGAGTTCGCCCCAGACATGGCGGTACGACAGTCCGAGCTGTCGCGCTGCACCGTTGATCGACCCGTGGTCATGCACCGCGGCCAGCATCGCCAGCAACGGGTGGTGCAGGTCGCGCTGCGCGTCCTCACGCCCATGCAGCGTGTAGGTCAGGTGCACCCTATGCATGTGGCTTCATATCGCGTGATCGGGTGTTTGACATTGACAATGGCGGCTCCCAACGACCCCGGATCCGTGCAACTTCGGCATGAGCGCCTTCGCTGAGAGTTTCGCCACCGCCGCCCTGCTGATTGTCCATGCCGACCCGGTGCTGCTGCGCACCGTGTTGCTGTCGCTGCAGGTCAGCGGCAGCGCGTGCCTGATTGCGGCGGGGCTCGGTCTGGCCCTCGGCGCCTGGCTCGCGGTGGCGCATTTTCCCGGACATCGATTGCTGGTGCTGCTGCTGAACACGCTGCTGGCGCTGCCGGCCGTGCTGGTCGGGCTGGTGGTCTATCTGCTGCTGTCGCGCAGCGGGCCGCTCGGCGCCTGGGGCATCCTGTTCACGCCCACCGCGATGGTCATCGCCCAGACCCTGCTGGTGCTGCCGATCATCGCCGCGCTGACGCGCCAGTTCGTCGGCGACGCGCTGCGGGACGGCGGCGATCAGCTGCGCTCGATGGGCGCCGCGCCGATGACCTGTGCGTTGCTGATGCTGGTGCACGGCCGCTGGGCAGTGATGACGGTGCTGATCGCAGCCTTCGGCCGCGCCATCGCCGAGGTCGGCGCCGTGATGATCGTCGGCGGCAACATCGACGGCTTCACGCGCGTCATGACCACCACCATCGCGCTGGAAACGAGCAAGGGTGACCTGCCGCTGGCGATGGCGCTGGGCCTGGTGCTGCTGCTGGTGGTGGGCATGGTCAATGCGCTGCTCGGCCTGGCCCAGCGCGGCCACGGCTCGGCGCTGGCGGGGGTGCGATGAGCCGGGCGTCGATCCGCCATGGGCCAGGGCTTGTGCGCGGATGAGCCTGATCAGCCTGCGCGGTGTCTCGGTGCGCTTCGGCAAGGTGCGAGCGCTGAGTCGGGTCTCCTTGCAGGTCGAGCGCGGCGACTTCCTGGTGCTGCTCGGCTCAAACGGCTCGGGCAAGACGACGCTGCTGCGCGTGCTGCACGGGCTGCTGGTCCACGAGGGCCGTCGCGAGCTGGATGCCACAGCGCTGCGCCAGGCGATGGTGTTCCAGCGGCCTTTCCTGATGCGTTTGTCGGTGCTGAACAACCTGCGCCTGGCCTTGTGGCTGGGGGGCGTGCCGCGCGAACAGTGGCCCGGGCGCTGCACGTCGGCGCTGCAACGCGTTGGGCTGCTGGGCCTGGAGCAGCGCCCGGCGCGCGCGCTGTCGGGCGGCCAGCAGCAGCGGCTGGCGCTGGCTCGCGCCTGGACGACAGCGCCGCAGCTTCTGTTCCTGGACGAGCCCACCGCCAGCCTTGACCCATCGGCCAAGCGCGAGGTCGAGGCATTGCTCGCTGGCTTCGCCGCCGATGGCACCACGCTGGTGATGAGCACGCACAACCTCGGCCAGGCCAAGCGGCTGGCCACGCGCGTGGTCTATCTGGAAGACGGGCAGATCCACGCCGATCTGCCCAACGACGAATTCTTCAACGGGCGCCTGACCGGCCGCGCCCAACAGTTCCTGAAAGGGGAAACTGCATGGCTATCGCATTGATCTCGAAGACCCGACGCGCGCTGCTGACGCTGGCCGCGGCGACGTTGCCGATGGTCGGCTGGGCGCAGGACCGCGTCATCGTCATGGCCTCGACCACCAGCACCGAGCAGTCGGGCCTGTTCGCGCACCTGCTGCCGGAGTTCAAGAAGACCAGCGGCATCGAGGTGCGCGTGGTGGCGCAGGGCACGGGCCAGGCGCTGGACATGGGCCGGCGTGGCGACGCCGACATCCTGTTCGTGCACGACAAGGTCGCCGAGCAGAAGTTCGTCGCCGACGGCTTCGGCATCGAGCGCCGCGCGGTCATGTACAACGACTTCGTCATCGTCGGGCCGATGGGCGACCCGGCCGGCGTGAAGGGCAAGGACGTGGTCGAGGCGCTGAAGAAGCTGTCGGCCGGCAGCATGGCTTTCATCTCGCGCGGAGACAAGAGCGGCACCCACGCCGCCGAACTGCGCTTTTGGAAGGCTGCCGGTATCGACGACCCGGCGCAGGCGATCAAGGGCTACAAGGCCTGCGGCTGCGGCATGGGCGCAGCGCTGAACATCGCCGCGTCAGCGAACGCCTACCTGATGACCGACCGCGGCACCTGGCTGTCGTTCAAGAACCGCGCCGATCTCGGCATTTTGGTCGAAGGCGACAAGCGGCTGTTCAACCAGTACGGGGTGATCGTCGTCAACCCGGCCAAGCATCCGCACGTGAAGAAGGCCGAAGCACAGGCCTTCGCCGACTGGGTGGTGTCGCCGGCCGGGCAGGCGACGATCGCTGCCTACAAGGTCAACGGCGAGCAGCTGTTCTTCCCGAACGCCAACTCGCAGTAGCGAAGCGAACTGCCCTCAGGCGCTGACCCGGCGCGGCGCGCGCGCCCAGCCCTGCGGCAGTGCGTGTAACACCGCCTGGGCATCCAGCGTGCGGATCGGAACCGCGGTGTCGGCGGGGATGCGTCCTTGTGCCAGCAGCGCCTCGTAGCGCAGCGCGCTGACGCGCAGGAAAGAGGCGAAGTTGCCGACTTCACCGCGCGACTCGACCAGCTCGTCGTAGAGTTTTTCGATTAGCTGCACCACGCTCATGCCGTCGCGCCGGGCGATCTCCTCCAGCACCTGCCAGAACAGGTTTTCCAGGCGGATGCTGGTGACCACGCCGTGCAGCCGCACCGAGCGGGTGCGGCTGTCATAGCTCTGCGGGTCGGCACTGATGAACACCTCGCACATGGCGGCTCCTCGTCGTGTCGATGCGTAGGCGCCAATGTAGCGTCTGTTCAGGCCTCGATGCGTGTGCCCAGAACCTTCAGGAACTGCGCGATCCATGCCGGGTGGGCCGGCCAGGCTGGTGCGGTGACCAGATTGCGGTCGGTCACCGCCGCGTCGATCGCGATGCCCATGAACTCGGCGCCGGCCAGCTCCACCTCGGGCTGGCACGCCGGGTAGGCCGAGACCTTGCGACCTTTCAGCAGACCGGTCGCGGCGAGCAACTGTGCACCGTGGCACACTGCTGCCACCGGCTTGTCGGCGGCTAGAAAGTGGCGCGCGATCTCAACCACCCGCGCATTCATGCGCAGGTATTCGGGGGCTCGCCCCCCAGGAATCAGCAGCGCGTCGTAGGCCTCGGGCTTGACGTCGGCAAAGCTGGCGTTGAGCGTGAAGCGGTGGCCGGGCTTTTCGCTGTAGGTCTGCGCGCCTTCGAAGTCGTGGATTGCGGTGTGCACCCAGTCGCCGGCCTTCTTGTCCGGGGCCACCGCGTGCACCGTGTGGCCCACGGCCAGCAGCGCCTGGAAGGGCACCATGGTTTCGTAGTCTTCGGCGTAGTCGCCGCAAAGCATCAGGATCTTGCGTGCCATCTGAACGTCTCCTCGATCGGTGGGTATGGGGGCGGCAAAGCTGCTATCCAGCATTCTGCGACCGGCCGCACGGGCGGTGGTAGCAGCCGGATGTGACCGTCTGCGGCCGTCGCGAGACAATGCAGGTTATGGAAGAGCTCGTAACTCTGCCGGCCTCTGTCGATGCCGTTACCGAACTGCTGGCCGCGTACAACTACGTGTGCGAGCGGCAACTCGCGACCGCGCTGTTCCTCAGCCTGAAGCTGCAGCGCCCGCTGTTCCTGGAAGGCGCGCCCGGCGTCGGCAAGACCGAGCTGGCCAAGACGCTGGCGCAAGCGCTGAACACGCAGCTGCTGCGCGTGCAGTGCTACGAGGGGCTGGACGTGGCGCAGACCGCCTACGAGTGGAACGTCGCGCGGCAGATGATCGAGATCCGCTTGGCCGAAGCCGCGCACGCGGTGGGCCGCGAGCAGCTCGTGCGTGACTTGTATTCGCGCCAGATGCTGATCGAGCGGCCGCTGCTGCAGGCGCTGACGCAGACGCGTTCGCCGGTGCTGCTGATCGATGAGCTGGATCGCGCCGACGAACCCTTCGACGCCTTCTTGCTCGAAGTGCTGGCCGAGAACCAGTTGACGATTCCCGAGTACGGCACGGTGGTGGCGACCGCGCCGCCGATCACGCTGATCACCAGCAACCGCACGCGCGAGATCCACGACGCGCTGCGTCGCCGCTGCCTGTACCACTGGGTCGGCTACCCGAGCGCCGAACTGGAACTCGACATCGTGCGGCTGAAGGCCCCGGGCGCGCCCGAGCGGCTGTACCGCCAGGTGGTGGCCTTCGTGCAGCGCATGCGCACGCTGGACCTGTATAAGGCCCCGGGCGTGGCCGAGACCATCGACTGGACCCGTGCGCTGCTGGCACTGAACAGTCAGCAGCTCGACCCTGCCGGTGTGCAGGACACGCTGGGCGTGCTGCTGAAGCACCAGGACGACATCGCGAAGATGCAGGCTGGTGGCACCTTGCAGCTGTTGGACGCGTTGCGCGCCGAAGCGTCGTCGTGAGGCCGTGGTGATCGCGCAAAGCATCGTCCACTTCGCGCGTTTGCTGCGCAGCGCCGGCATGGCCATCGGCCCCGACCGCGTGCTGGTCGCGCTGGCCGCGGTGGAGCAGGTGGGTGTGCTGCGCCGCGACGACGTGCGCGCGGCACTGTGCGCGGCGATGCTCGAGCGCCACGAGCAGCAGTCGCTGTTCGACGAGGCATTCGACGCCTTCTGGGGTGACCCGCAGCAGTTGGCGCAGTCACTGTCGCCGCTCGCCAGGCCTTGCGTCGGCAAGGCGCGGCGGCCAGCGTACGGCCAGCGACTGGCCGAGGCGCTGCGTGCGGCAGGCAAGGCGCCGGTGGACGACGGGGCCGTCGCCGGGCGGCCACTCGATGGGCGCTTCACCGCCAGCGAGGCCGAACGCTTGCGCAGGGCCGACTTCGAGAGCATGAGCACCACCGAGTACGAATGGGCCAAGACGCTGGCCGAGCAAGTGCCCTTGCCTATTGCCCCCGTGCGCCGCCGCCGCCACCAGATCGCGATCCAAGGCCGCCAGGGCGGCCGCATCGACCTGCGAGCGACGCTGATGCGCATGGCCCGGCAGCCGCACACGCTGCAGCCGGTTTTCAGCCGGCCGCGCGAGGAGCCGCCGTCGCTGGTCGTGCTGCTGGACATCAGTGCGTCGATGGAGCGCTACTCGCGGCTTATGCTGCACTACGTGCACGGCCTGATGCGGCGAGCGCTAAAGGTGCACACCCTGACTTTCGGCACGCGGCTGACGAACATCACGCGCTGCCTGCGCGAGCGCGATCCGGATGTCGCGCTGCGGCTGGCCGACGCGCAGGTGCCCGACTGGAATGGCGGCACGCGCATCGCGTCGGCGCTACATGCCTTCAACCGGCTGTGGGCGCCCCGCCTGCTCGGCGGCAATGCCGCTGTGCTACTCATTACCGACGGCCTGGACCGCGACCCGAACGGCGACCTGCCGGCCGAGGCCGCGCGGTTGCGGCGCTTCGCGCACCAGCTGGTCTGGCTCAACCCGCTGCTGCGCTTCGATGGGTTCGAAGCGCGCGCCTCGGGCGTGCGCGCGCTGTTGCCGCACGTGGACCGCTTTCTGCCGGTGCACAACCTAGACAGCCTAGCCGACCTGGGCACTGCACTTCGCAAGCCGCTGCGATCGCCGCGGTCCTATCTGAACTGAAAAGAGCCACGGAGCCCGACGCATGGAACTGCAAGGCGAACGATTGATCCCGGCACCGATGGCCACGACCTGGACCGCGCTCAACGACCCCGCGATGCTGAAGGCCTGCATCGCTGGCTGTGAATCTCTGGAGCGCACGGGCGACGACAGCTTCGCCGCGCTGGTGACGGTGAAGGTCGGCCCGGTCAGTGCGAAGTTCAAGGGCAAGCTGCAGTTGAGCAACGTGGTGGCGCCGACCAGCTACACCATCAACTTCGATGGGCAGGGCGGCGTGGCCGGCTTCGGCAAGGGTTCGGCCGAGGTGCTGCTGGCCGAAGAGGGTGCGGGCACGCGGCTGAAGTACCACGCCCGTGCGCAGGTTGGCGGCAAGCTGGCGCAGGTCGGATCGCGGCTGGTCGATGCAGCGGCGGCCAAGGTGGCGCAGGACTTCTTCGCCGCCTTTGAGGCCCAGCTGCAGCCGGCGCCAGCCGCCACGCCGGACGGTGGTCAGGTGCCGATGCCCGCTGACACCGAAACGGGCAACCGCGCGCTGTGGTGGGGCATCGCGGCCCTGGTGGTCGTGCTGCTGCTGTATTGGCTGGTGCGATAGGAGCGGCGGTGGACAGCCTCGACCTGCAGGTGCTCAGCCAGGCGCGCGACTGGTTCAACGCCGGCCACAATGTGTGGCTGGTGACGGTAATCGAGACCTGGGGCAGCGCGCCGCGCCCGCCCGGAGCATTGCTGTGCCTGCGCGGCGACGGCCTGGTGGTCGGCTCGGTGTCGGGCGGCTGCGTCGAGGACGACCTGATCGAGCGCGTGCGCCACGGCGAAAGGGTCTACAAGCCATCGCTGATCACCTACGGCGTGACCAAAGACGAAGCCGCACGCTTCGGCCTGCCCTGCGGCGGCAACTTGCGCCTGGTGCAGGAGCCGCTGAGCGAGGTGGGCTGGATTGACGAGGTGCTGGCCCGCACTGCAGGGCACGAACTGGTGGCGCGTACGCTGCGACTTGAAGACGGCGCGGTGACGGTCGAAGCCGCTTTGCGTGGCGAGAGCTTCCAGTTCGACGGGCAGCGACTGCGCGCGTTGTTCGGGCCGCGCTGGCGCTTGCTGGTGATCGGCGCCGGACAGTTGTCCCGCGCGCTGGCGCCGATGGCGCTGGCGCTGGACTTCGAGGTGATCTGCTGCGATCCGCGCGAGGAATACCACCTCACCTGGGACGTGCCCGGCACCACCTTCAGCAAGCGGATGCCGGACGACCTGGTGCTGCAGCTGCAGCTCGATCCGCACAGCGCGGTGGTGGCGGTGACGCACGACCCGAAGCTCGACGACCTGGCGCTGCTCGAGGCATTGAAGTCGCCAGCCTTCTACATTGGTGCGCTGGGCTCGCGCGCCAACACCGCGGCGCGCAAGCAGCGCCTGGCGCTGTTCGACCTGTCGCCGGCGCAGATCGGGCGGCTGCACGGTCCTGTCGGGCTGGACCTGGGCAGCAGGACGCCGGCTGAGATCGCGGTGTCGATCGTCGCTGAGATCGTCGCGGTCAGGAACGGCGTGCTGCCGGTGCAGAAGAAGCAGGGTTCGGCACTGCCGGCGCCGTCACTGCCGCCGCAGCGCTGAGCATCGACGCCTCACTTCTTCTCGTGATGGCCGCCAAAGCGAAAGCGCATCGCCGAGAGCAGCCGGTTCTGGAAATCGGCCTCGCCACGCGACGCGAAGCGCGAGTAGAGCGCCGCGGTCAGCACCGGCACCGGCACGGCCTCGTCGATCGCCGCCTTGATGGTCCAGCGGCCTTCGCCTGAATCGGACACGCGGCCTGCGAACTGGCTCAGCTGCGGGTCCTCGACCAGCGCCGCGGCGGTCAGGTCGAGCAGCCACGACGAGATCACGCTGCCACGGCGCCACACTTCGGCGATGTCGGGCAGGTTCAGCTCGTACTGGTAGTGCTCGGCGTCGCGCAGCGGCGTGGTCTCGGCATCGACGTCGTGTCTCTGGCGCCCGATATTGGCGGCGCGCAGGATGCCCATGCCCTCGGCATAGGCGGCCATCAAGCCGTATTCGATGCCGTTATGCACCATTTTCACGAAGTGGCCGGCGCCGCTGTCGCCGCAGTGCAGATAGCCGCTTTCGGCGGTGCCGTCCGACGCGGACTCCCGCCCCGGCGTGCGCTCGACTGCGCCAACGCCCGGCGCCAGCGACCTGAAGATCGGATCGAGGCGCTGCACCGCGGCGGCCGGGCCACCGATCATCATGCAGTAGCCGCGCTCGAGGCCCCACACGCCTCCGCTGGTGCCCACGTCCAGGTAGTGCAGGCCCCGGGCGGCGAGTTCGCGCGAGCGGCGGATGTCGTCCACATAGTACGAATTGCCGCCGTCAATGACGGTATCGCCGGCATCTAGGTGCGGCAGCAGTTCGGCCAGCGTGCTGTCCACCACCGCGGCCGGCACCATCAGCCACAGCGCGCGCGGCCGTGCCAGTTGCATGCACAGCCCGGCCAGCGAAGCGGCCGCGCTCGCGCCTTCGCCAGCCAGCGTGGCGACGCTGTCGGCATTGCGGTCATAGACCGCGCAGCCGTGGCCCTGTTGCATCAGGCGGCGCACCATGTTCGCGCCCATTCGGCCGAGGCCGATCATTCCGAGTTGCATCGTCAGGACCTTTGTCGTGGATTGAATGGGCGACGTCTCAGCCGCGGCGCAGCTGGCGGTAGCGGTGGATCAGTGCGTTGGTCGAGCTGTCGTGGGCTGGCGCCATTGCCGGATCACGGAGTTCGGGAATGATGCGCTGCGCCAGTGCCTTGCCCAGTTCCACGCCCCACTGGTCGAAGCAGTTGATGCCCCACACCGCACCCTGCGTGAACACGATGTGCTCGTACAGCGCCACCAGCTTGCCCAAGGCGGCGGGCGTCAGCTCGTCCAGCAGCAGCGTGTTCGACGGCCGGTTGCCCTCGAAGGTCTTGTGCGGCACCAGCGCCTCGCTCACGCCTTCTGCCCGCAGTTCGTCGGCGGTCTTGCCGAAGGCCAGTGCTTCGCCCTGCGCGAAGACGTTGGCCATCAGCTGGTCGTGGTGCTCGCCCAGGGGGTTGAGGCTGCGGCCGAAGCCGATGAAGTCGCAGGGCACTAGCCGCGTGCCCTGGTGGATCAGCTGATAGAACGAATGCTGGCCGTTGGTGCCGGGTTCGCCCCAGTAGATCGGCCCGGTGTCCACCCCGACGGGCCGGCCGTCCTGGCGCACACGCTTGCCGTTGCTCTCCATCGTCAGCTGCTGCAGGTAGGCCGGAAAGCGCTTGAGGTACTGCTCGTAGGGCAGCACCGCGACGCTATGCGCGCCAAGGAAATTGCTGTTCCAGATGCCGATCAGGCCCATCAGCACCGGCTGGTTGCGCTCCAAGGGCGCCGTGCGGAAATGCTCATCCATCGCGTGCATGCCGGCGAGCATGTCGCGGAAGCGTTCGGGGCCGATCGCCAACATCGTGGACAGCCCGATCGCCGAATCCATCGAGTAGCGCCCACCGACCCAGTCCCAGAAGCCGAACATGTTGTCGGTGGCGATGCCGAATTTCGACACCGCCGCGGCGTTGGTGGACAGCGCGACGAAGTGTTTCGCCACCGCCGCCTCATCACCGCCGAGCCGGCCCAGCAACCAGGCACGTGCACTGTGCGCGTTGGTCATCGTCTCCAGCGTGGTGAAGGTCTTGGACGCGACAATGAACAGCGTCTCGGCGGCATCGATGCCTTGCACGGCCTCGGCGAAATCCGTGCCGTCGACGTTGGAGACGAAACGCAGGTCGAGATCGCGGGCGCTGTAGTGGCGCAAGGCCTCGTAGGCCATCACCGGGCCCAGGTCGGAGCCGCCTATGCCGATGTTGACGACGTGGCGGATGCGCTTGCCGCCATGGCCGAGCCAAGTGCCGCCGCGAACCCGTTTGGCGAACACGGCCATCCGCTCGAGCACCTCGTGCACGCCAGGCACCACGTTCATGCCATCGCAGCGGATGTCAGCGCCACGCGGAGCGCGCAGCGCGACATGCAGAACGGCCCGGTTCTCGGTGGTGTTGATGCGCTCCCCGCTGAACATCGCGTCGATGCGTTCGCGCAGCCCGACGCCGTCCGCCAGCGCCAGCAGTCTGCGCAGCGTTTCATCGGTGACGCGGTTCTTCGCATAGTCCAGGTAGATGCCCACCGCGTCCAGCGTCATGCGCTGTGCGCGCTGTGGATCGGTGGCAAACAGCTCGCGCAGGTGCAGCGCGCGCACGGCAGGTGCATGGGCTTGCAGCGCCTGCCAGGCGGGCAGTTCGGGCAGCGGCGGCGGATTCATCGGCGGGTTCCTTCGTCGTGAAATCTGCGGGACATCGCGTTCGCTGCGGCCTGCCGGAAGTGGCAGACCGCCGTCGACGGCCAGCGGCGCATCATAGGCACGCCGCACGGCGACCGGTGGGTCGCCTGTGCAACGGGGTGGCAGCTGCAGCGGCGGGCGGCTGGATCGAACCGGCCGCAGCATCGAGCTGGAGGCCGCTAACATGCTGGCCTAGAGCCTGAGTTTCATGGCCGACGTGGATGCCGCGGGCCTCTTGCTCGGTTCGCGCGTGCCGATTCAACTTTACCCGCCGCGCCGATCCGGTGCCCACGCGGCGGGCCCCGTGCGCGGTGGCCGCGCGCTTCGCTCAGGCGTGGCGCCAAGACTCGAAACAGGGGGTGGTGTGATGCGCGATGCGATCGCGGTCCTGAACGCCGGTTCGTCGAGCATCAAGTTCTCGCTGTTCGCGCAATCCGGCAGCGATCTGGAGCTGCCGGTGCGCGGCCAGGCCGAGGGCCTGCAGACCGCACCGCGCTTCGTCGCCAAGAGTGCCAGCGGCGACACCTTGTCGGAGCGAACGTGGTCTGAAGGCACGTCGCTCGGCCATGACGGTGCGCTTGAACACACCCTTGGCGCGCCCTTACACTGAATCTGCGTCCTCTGCCCTTGGCCGTTGGCGTAGCAACTGGGCTTACGACCCGGCGGGGGCGCACCTCGAATGCCGTCGCCGTCTAGCTTCACTTCTACCAAGGAACGACCATGACCAGCCCGATGTATGCGTTCGCCGTTCCCGTCTTCAAGCAAATGCTGATGGCGCTTAAAGCCGTACTGGCGCAGGCGAGTGCGCACGCCACGGCCCACTCGATCGAGCCCGACGCCTTGCTGCAAGCGCGCCTGTATCCGGACATGTTTGCGCTGGCCAAGCAAGTGCAGATCGCGGCCGACTTTGCGCGTGGAGTATCGGCACGCCTGGCGGGTGTCGAGGTCCCCACCCACGAGGGACAAGAGAAGAGCTTTGCTGATCTTGACGCCCTATTGGCCCAGACGGTGAGCTTTCTGGATGGCCTGAGCGCATCGCAGTTCGAAGGCAGCGAAAGCAGAGAGATCATCTTGCGTCCCGGTACACCGAAGGAGAAGAGGCTGGTCGGTCAAACCTATCTGGCGAACTACGGCCTGCCGCAGTTCTTCTTTCATGTCACCTCTGCATATGCCATCCTGCGCCACAGCGGCGTCGCCATCGGCAAGCGTGACTTTATGGGCGCGTACTGACCAACGTTTGAAGTTGTGATCCCTGGCTGAGCGCGCGGTGCTTCGACCATTCAGTGATCGGACCCGATTGCTGAGCATGCGAGGGCACGACTCTTCGCGACCCCGTATCCGCGCGTGTACCGGCACGGCGCTGACGGTGGTGGTGGCGATCCTCGCAGCTTGCACCACTCAAGCGACGAAGGCGCCACCATCGCCACTACCCCCGGTCAGCGCGGGACTTTCCGCCGATACCCCAGCCGATGCACATCCGCAGCAGAAGGCCTTCGAGCGCTGGGTCCTGGACTTCCGCACCAGCGCACGGGCGGCAGGCATCGACGAGGCGACCTTGGACGTCGCGTTCGCCGACGTCCGTTACCTGCCCCGCGTGGTTGAACTGGACCGAGCGCAACCCGAGTTCACTCGCCCGGTCTGGAGCTACCTCGACAGCGCCGTGTCGCCTCAACGAATCGCTCTGGGTCAGGACAAGTGGTTGCAGTTTCGTGTCGACATCGATGCTGCGGCAGCGCGCCACGGTGTGGCGCCGGCGATCTTGGTTGCCATCTGGGGCTTGGAGAGCAACTATGGCAGCAACTTCGGAAGCATCCCGACCATCGATGCGCTGGCCACACTGGGCTTCGACGGCCGGCGCGAGGATTGGGCCCGCGGCCAGTTGCTCGCCGCGTTGTGGATTCTCCAGAAAGGCGACATCGACCGCTCGCAGATGATGGGCTCCTGGGCCGGCGCCATGGGCCAGACGCAGTTCCTGCCGTCGGTCTTTCTGGGTTATGCGGTGGACGCCGACGGCGACGGGCGGCGCGACATCTGGGGCAGCATGGCCGATGTCATGGCCTCGACCGCGAACTTCCTGGCGCGCTCGGGATGGCAGGCGGGCCAGCCCTGGGGCGTCGAGATCCGGTTGCCGCCGCGCTTCGATGTCGGTCGTGCCGACGTCGCGGTTCTGCAAGCCAGTGAACTGTGGTCGGTCGAGGGCGTCCAGACCATCGACGGCGCGCCGCTGCCGCAGCTCGCCGAGGCCGCAGTGCTGCTTCCCGCAGGCGCGGGCGGGCCCGCCTTTCTGGTGGGATCAAACTTCCAGGTCATTCTTCGCTACAACAACTCGACCAGCTACGCGTTGGCAGTTGGTCTTCTTGCGCAGCAATTGGCCGGCGGCCCTGGCGTGCAGGCACCATGGCCGCGTGATCTGGTCTCGCTGTCGCGCCAGCAACTGACGGCGCTGCAAACGGCCTTGAACCAGCGCGGCTTCGACAGCGGCGCAGTTGACGGCGTGATGGGGCCGACCACGCGCGGCGCTATCCGAAGCTATCAACGCAGTGTCGGATTGCCGGCCGACGGCTTTCCCACCCTGGATCTGCTGCAGCGCTTGCTGGCGCAATAGACGGCCACGGGAGACGTTGCCGCTCAGGCTGATTCTGCAGAGGATCAACCCTGCTGAATGACCGCCTTGCGGCATTGGATTGAGCGTCTTGAACCTCAGCAATGGAGCGCGAACTGACGGCCGATTTGCCGTTTTCAAGCCGACAAGTGAATCGACGCCGCCGCCATCATGTCTTGCCCCCCGCGTGGCCGCACCATCGCGGTGTAGCCTCAAAGCATGTTTCATGTTGCCGGTCAGCTGCCCCAGAAAACCTTCATTTCGCTTGCCTACGCAGACGTAGCAGGACGCGACACGCTCAACTGATCACGCCGAAGCAGCTTGCGCAGCACCGCTCGGCCACGTTCATCGACCGCATGCACCTGGAGCACGTTCTTTGCCAGGTCGATGCCAACCGTCGTAATCTTCATGGTAGACGCCTCTTTCTTGGTCAAGTGGTTGCAGACAGCTCCGCTTTGGCGCTTCCATGCCTGTTACAGGGTTGGGGCGTCCATCCCATTGCTATTGACGGCCCGATGCGAACGGCCGAAGCTTCGCTTTCATCCATCGGACTGATCGGACGCAATGATCAAGCTCTTCCAGTTTGCCCCTGCCTTCGGTCTGCCCAACGCCAGCCCGTTCTGCATGAAGATGGAAACCTACCTGCGCATGGCCAGCTTGCCATTTGAGTTGGTAAACAGCGGCGATGTGATGAAGGCGCCGAAGCACAAGCTGCCCTACATCGATGACGATGGGACGATCGTCGCGGACACGACCTTCGTCATCGAGTACTTGAAGCGTCGCTACGGCGACCCGTTGGATTCAGCGCTTTCCCCTCTCGAGCGAGCCCTTGCGACAGCCTTCCAGCGTCTGTTCGAAGAGAACCTGTACTGGGCCGTCGTGCACACGCGCTGGGCCGAGGACGCTGGTTGGGCAAAGACCCGAGAGGCCTTCTTCGGTGCGATGCCCGCACCGTTGCGATGGTTCGTGCCGGCACTGGCCCGGCGCGGCCTGCTCGGCGAAATGCGAGGCCATGGGATGGGCCGGCACAGCGTGGATCAGATATGCGAGATCGGCTGCCGCGACGTCACGGCGATCGCAGATTTCCTCGCCGACAACCCGTTCATGCTCGGTAAGCAGCCGACCTCGCTCGATGCGACGGCCCACGCATTTCTGGCCAACCTGCTGTGGGCACCGGTCGACTCACCGATTCAGCGCCACGCACGCGCCCTGCCGACCCTGGAGGCCTACTGCCAGCGCATGAAGGCGAAGTACTACGCTTGATCGGCAGCAATCAGGAACGATGCGTCGGCGCAAGCCTCGGTCGTTGGCTCGGCTTCTTCATCCTGACCGTGACGACCATGCACAGTGAAACGCTTGTCGCGAGCTGGCCGAATTCACCGGGTTGTTCGCTAGGCTCGAAGGTCAGTGGCAGAACGCGGTGATGCGGCATTCCGGCGCCCGCCTTGCGCCATGTGCGCGTTGGCCATGGCGCGGCGCTCCACATAGACCGACCAGCGAACTCGCTTAGATTGCTTCGCTGCCGATACCGCCGCACTCGATCGCAAAGCTTGTCGCAAGTGTTTGCGCCGCAGCAGGACTGCCCAGCATCGGAGCGCGAGTCGCCGATCATCTCGGTGGCGGCGATCTACGCGGGCTTGACTGCAAGTGCCTGCTGGACTGCCTCGAAGGATCGGCGAGAGGACCATCCTGAAGCCTTCCGATGCGGCTGGGTGGACGCGACGGCGATTGCTGAGATGATTCGCCAGTGGCCGACCCTGTTCGTGCTTGATGTGCGGCGCCAGGTCGGAGGCTGTTCCTGGAGCGACGGTCATGAATGACATCTTCATCAGCTACCGTCGCGACGACAGTGCCGGCCACGCCGGCAGGCTGTTCGACAGGCTCAAAGACCGGCTGGGCGCCGAACACGTCTTCATGGATGTGACCGACCTGCGGCCGGGCCAGGACTTCGCGGTCGAACTGGAGCGCGCGGTGGCCGAGGCCAACTGCCTGCTGGCCGTGATCGGGCCGCAATGGCTGGGTGCGGTCGATTCTTCGGGCGGGCGCCGCATCGACGACCCGGACGATTTCGTGCGCCGCGAAGTCGGCGCGGCGCTGTCCAAAGGTTCTTCGGTCATCCCCGTGCTTGTTCATGGCGCGAAGATGCCTCGCGCCGACGAACTGCCCGAAGTACTGCGGCCGCTCGCCCGGCGGCAAGCGATCGATCTCAGTGACCAGCGCTGGGACAGCGACTTGGCTGAGTTGATCCAGTTCCTCGCGGTGGACGACAACGTCGCGACGGCAACGCGCGTTGCCGAGCCCTCCGCGACGAAGCCTGCGACGGCCCGCGGTCGCCGGATCAGCGCGATCGCGCTGATCGCCTTGGCGTTGGTCGTGGGCGGTTTGTGGATGGCATTCAACGCATCGAACCGGAACGCGCAGATCGCTGAATCCAGGCCGGATTCAACCGAGCGGAGCGCGGCGGGCGACGCGCGCACACCTGCCGTGGCGGGCACCCCGCAGCCGGTCGAGACGATCGGGCCACAGCAGCGCTTCGCGATCGCCTTGCCGCAAGTGAGCGAGGTTCGATTTCGCACCAATCGCGCGCAGGTTGTTGTCACGATCTTGGGCATACGCCTGGAGCCGCGCGACAGCGGCACGCAGGTCCTGACCTTCCTCGTGCGCATGCTCAACCGTGGCCCGTCCGACGAAGCGTTCGGCAGCGATCAGTTCCGGCTCATCGCCGGTGGTCAAGCTCTCACACCCACCGCCACGCTGATCGGCGCAGTCGAAGCCACGGAGGCGAAAGAGACGAACCTGCGCTTTGTCGCGCCGAGCCACGTCGCCGACGTGGAGCTCGAAGTGCGCATGAACGCCGAGAGCACGCGCATGCCGATCGGGCTGTCCGCACGATCGCTAATCCGCGGCGATGCTTCACTGGACGACTTCGGGCGCGCGAAACCGGCGCGGGTCGTCGACACCGTCAAGGACCTTCCCGCGGCACTGACGGTGGACCAACTCGTCGAAGTCGGCAAGGTGGGTTATCGGATCTCGGCCGCGGTGATCGAGCGCGAGACTGCGGACAAAGCGTCGCTCACTGTCACCGTGCGATGCAGCGCCCCGCGCGGCGGTGGCGGCGTCAGCTTCGGGTCGAACACGGTTCGCCTGTGGATCGACGGTGTGCCACGAGCACCGGTGAACTTCGTAAACCTGGCGGTCGATGCGGGCGACAGCAAGGAGGATCGCTTCGTTTTCGATCTGGTCTCGATGCCGCAGACGCTCGAGGTCGGCATCCACAACGGCGGAGACAGCGCAATGGTTCCGTTGCCCCTGGCCTCGCTCGCGCGGCGTTGAGAGCAGCGCACCCATCCGTGCCCGCGATGAGCCCAAAAAGTTGACGCTTTGCGCGTAAGCTGAGGACACTGCTACCCGAACATCTCAAGCGAGGTGCTCATCCTGTCGGATGGTCTTGGCCAGTCGATCGCCGGGGCTGCGGGCGGTGTCGCGGTGCCAAGGTACTTGCTGAGCGGCTGCACCTTGTACCCGTCCTGGATCCTGTGGACGTTGTCCAAGTCAGTGGCATTGAATAGCTGAGTGCGAATGAGTGCATAGGCGAACTGGGTCTCGGACCGGATCACAGCCTTCACGCCTTTGGGTTGATCGCCCCGCCAGTGCGGACCGGCAATCAGGAAGTCGCCTCCATCGTTGCCATATGACCGGGTGCCGAGATAGGCGAAATTGAACAGTTGCATGTCCACGAGCTGCGCCGTGTAGTACCAGTCCCCGTGTACGCCGTCGACCGCCGCGATCTCGTCGAGTTGCGACAGGGCCGATACGGTTTCCACCTGCACCAGCAGACACAGGCTGTCGTCGGCCTCGTGCAGGTAGTTGGGGTACCCGCTCCAGCGTGACGACCGCGCTAGGCCGCTGCCGACGCCGCGCACGCCGCGCGGCGGGTAGCGCATCGCCTGCACGATATGGCGTGCGTGGTTGGCGCTCTCGACCATGGGCACCAGCAGTGTCGTCGCGCCGATCTCCAGCACCTGCTTTATCAAGGCCGTGTCGATCTGCGGGATGCGCACGACAGGATGCGACGGATAGGGCGCCACGGCCTGCAGCGTGCCCAGCAGCGAACGCAGGTCATTGGGGCCATGCTCGCCGTCCAGCAGCAGCCAATCGAAGCCGGCGTTAGCGCACAACTCGGCCGCATATGGATCGGCTAGGCCAACCCACAGGCCGACGCGCACGCCTGGCGACGCAATGGCCTGCTTGAAGGGGTTAGTGGGCGTGCGCATCAGACGAACTTCAATGAGATGGAGCCAAGCGTCCCATAGTCGGCGTGGAAGGTGTCGCCCGCAGCGCAGGCCACCGGCCGCGTAAGCGAGCCTCCCAGCACGATCTCGCCGGCGGCCAGGGACTCGCCATGCGGTGCCAGCGTGTTGGCCAGCCAAGCGACGCCGTTGCCGGGGTGGTTTAGCACGGCAGCGCCCAGCCCCGACTCCTCGATCACGCCGTTCTTGAAGAGCAACGCGCCGGCCCAGCGCCAGTCCACGGCATCGGGCTTCATGGGGCGTCCGCCCAGCGCGATCCCGGCATTGGCTGCGTTGTCGGCAATCGTGTCTAGCACGCGGCGCGGTGCCTTGGTGTGCCGATCGAACTGTTCGATACGCGCATCGATCAACTCCAGCGCCGGCACCACGTAATCAGTGGCATTCAGCACGTCGAACAGCGTCACGCCCGGGCCGGCGAGCGGGCGCGCCAGCACGAAGGCGAATTCGACCTCGAAGCGCGGCACGATGAAGCGCGCAGCTTCGACCTCGCTGCCATCGCGCAGCAGCATGCTGTCGAGCAGCGTGCCGTAGTCGGGTTCGGTGATCTGCGACGCGATCTGCATCGCGCGCGAGGTCAAGCCGATCTTGTGGCCGATCACGCGGCGTCCGGCTGCGCACTGCAGGCGCACCCATTCGCGCTGGATAGCGTAGCTGTCCTCGATCGTCATGTCTGCGTGGCGCCTGGAGAACTGCTCCACCTGCACGCGGCTGCGTTCGGACCGGTCGAGTTCACGCGCCAGTGCGACGTGCAGTGTGGGCGCGAGCATGATGTTCGTCTCCGTTGGCGATTGAGTGCAGGCGGGCTGCGAGCCGAACATTCTGGTGCGCGTCCGACCAGCCGACAAACAAGCGAATCCAAGGCAGTATCAATCTGCTCTTGATGATCCGCTGACACAAGGCCAGGGAGTCTGAGGAACGTCGTGAAGTCAGTAGGCATTGCGAGGGGTTCACTCCAGAACCAGGGTGATGCCGAATCAACACTGACTAGTGTGTTCAACCTAGCCTGCCGCTCTTTGTGGCAAAGCGTAGGAGTGATCAATATGGTCGTGATGAGCCTACGCCCGAATCACGAATCGCGGGGTGCCAGAAATCGATCGCCAATGTCCGCTATGCCGCCAGCATTTCGAGCGGCCCACCGGCTGCAATGGGTCGGCCAGCGCCGGTCATGTACGCGATCTCACCGCCGGAAAGCTGCCCCCAAGTTGAGCGACCGCATAGCCGACGTCTGCGGTAGGCAGTACCCCACCCATCAGTGACACTCGCTCCCCTGAATCGATCGCCTTGAAGCAGTCGCTCGCGCGGACGGCGCACCCCCACGCCAGCAAGGTCCCCCGCCGCGCGACCTGCCGCCGGCCGAGGCCCTCAGTGAGAGTCCCGCGAACTGCTGACGACCAGGCTGCCCAGCCACGGCGCACATCCACCAGCCGGCGCGCGATCAAGTACGTGCCGCCGTCCTTGGCCCGCTGCCGCCTGGCCACTGCGAGCAGGCGTGAGCGCAGCAACGCCAGGCGCTGGCGCTCACGGATGTGGCGCCAGACGATGAAGTTGACGCTGCCGATTTCGTCCTCCAAGGTAACGAACATAGCGCCCTTGTCGGTTTCGGGCACCTGGCGCATGGTGACGATGCCGCAAGACCAGGCTGTCGAACCGGACGCATCGTTCGATATGCACCATTTGCTGCGGGACTGCGCGCGCGAGGTCTGCCCGCGTCCCACGCTCGTCCTGGCGAATTCGCGCAGGGGCCAACGATCGGGTCAGGGTGCGAACATGGCCTGCAAAGTCTGCAGTGCTGAAGCCAACGTCGCCGGGCGCAGGGCACCCAGCCGCTTGACCAAGCGCACACGGTCGAGCGTTCGGATCTGATCGAGCACGATCAGGCCCTGCTTGCCCTGGAAGGTGAGCGCAACGCGGAACCGCGCCGGCCGCGACCCAGTGGTCATGGGCGCCACGATCACGGTGCGCAAGTGCGCGTTCATGTCGTCGGGCGAGATCACGACGCAGGGTCGGGTCTTCTGGATCTCGCTGCCCACTGTCGGGTCGAGCTGGG
>Ga0316188_10000131_pt1 | contig 25583 bp, 28 predicted proteins | sample Phiworburrow1_MG_FD_204933 | JGI IMG/M metagenome (GOLD analysis project Ga0316188, IMG submission 204933) | Coastal sediment microbial communities from Maine, United States - Phippsburg worm burrow 1 | ecosystem: Environmental > Aquatic > Marine > Coastal > Sediment | place: USA: Maine... | reverse complement strand
AATTGACGCTATGACTGTGATCGCACTCAATATTTCCCCAATTGCACCAATCGCTTCCCAGTTCATTTATTTACATCTCCTTTTTTATAGGTCCGTGGAAGCATAGTCGTATAGGTATGAGATATGGAAGCCCGGCTAGCGCCCCCGTCTAGTCGACAGCAGACCGGAAATAGAAGGTGGTCCAGACGAAGCCCCGGTCGGGCATATGACGCAAACTGGCACCTTTCAGACAAAGTGAGGGGGTGCCCAGATCGACCTGGATGACTCCTTTCGGAATTAAAAGCGGCATCAGCCCCGGATACACCCCTTGGCAGCTAGCGCCGCGTTGCCGACATCTGTCGGCTCAGCTATGCTCAGGGGGGACCGGCCGCTCATTGCTCGAAATGGACGCAACTATGAAAATCCAGACACCGTTTTTCAAGAGACTTAATCTCTATTTCTAGCTGTTAGGCGGCTTTATTAACTCACAGCAGAGGACACACAGATTATGTCTAAATTCACGGCAATCATCACGATTTTGCTCGGCATTCTTTTCGCACCTGTATCGAACGCCGATTCCGCGCTCGAAGAACTTGATGCGGCGAACAAAGCATTCGCGAAAGCCCTGATGGCCGGTGACGTTGATTCCCTGGTCAACGATTACACCGACGATGGTTGTGTCATTGCGCCAATGGCTGGTGAAACATGTGGTAAGGAATCGATCCGAGCGTTCTGGGAGTCTGTAATCGCAACTAACCCGAAGAAGGTCGAGATAATTACCGAAAAAGCTGGAAGCGAAGGAGATCTGGCTTTCGCCACTGGCCAGCTTCTCATCACCGATGCTGAATCGGCAGTCCACAAAAACCGTTTTGCACTGGTGTTTATAAAGGTCGGAGGTCTGTGGAAGCTCCGGGTAGATTCATGGAATCCCCAATAATCCGGCCGCTAGTTCTCTGGTGCCCGCCGCCGTCACGTTCAGCTTTTTCAGGCAGACCTTTAGCAATAAAAGCCGGCCAGCATCGCAGCGCAATGCAAAGCGTGCCGCGGTGGCGCATTACAGGCCGGCCGGAAGAGCCTCCAGGGCGCGGGGCTAATGGTTGCTGTCGGGTTTGCGGGGATAAAACCGGGCACCGGCCTCACCGGCCGGTAACGGGGTAAAAGGACGGGGCAGTCTCAGTGAACTGCCCTGCAATGACCGGGGTGCCCCCGGGTGGAGGTAGAAGCGTCAGGCCCCCTGCAGCGCCCTGATCCTGTCCTCCAGCGGCGGGTGTGAGCGGAACAGGGCGGCGGCGCCCTGCTTGAGTTGTTCGCTGATGCCGAAGGCGGTCAGCTCCCCCGGCAGGTCCTGGGGCAGGCCCTGTTCCTGTTGCAGGCGCTGCAGCGCGGCGATCATATACCCGTTGGTGGTCAGGCTGGCGCCCGCCGCATCCGCCCGGTATTCCCGCCAGCGGGAAAACCAGAAGACGATGATGCTGGCGAGTATGCCCAGCACCAGTTGCGCCACCATCGTGACCGCGTAATAACCTAACCCGTAGCCGCGCTCGGTCTTGAACACCACCCGGTCCACCGTGTGGCCGATGATGCGCGCCAGGAACATCACGAAAGTGTTCACCACGCCCTGGATCAGGGTGAGGGTGACCATATCGCCGTTGGCCACGTGGCCGATTTCATGGGCCATGACCGCGCGGGCCTCCTCGGGCCGGAAGCGCTGCAGCAGGCCGGCGCTCACCGCGACCAGCGCGTTGTTGCGGTTCCAGCCGGTGGCGAAGGCGTTGGCGGCCTGGGAGGGGAAGATGCCCACCTCGGGCATGCCGATACCGGCCTCGTCGGCCAGTTCCTTGACCGTCGTCAGCAGCCACTGCTCATCGCGGTTGCGGGGCTGGTCGATGACGTAGACACCGGCGCCGCGCTTGGCCATCCACTTGGACAGGAACAGCGAGATCAGCGAGCCGCCGAAGCCGAACACGGCGCACATGACCAGCAGCGCGCCGAGGTTCAGGTCGACGCCATTGGCGGCCAGGATGCCCTGCAGCCCCAGCAGGTTGAACACGATGCTGACGAGCACCAGTACGGCGATGTTGGTTGCCAGGAACAATAGAATTCTCATCGGGTGTCACCTGCCTCCGTGGTGGTGAAAAATACGAATACAGCGCCGCGTCAACTTACGCCGCGTTGTAAGCATCGATATGGTGCCGCGGCACTTTTTTTCAAGTGGTCGCCGGAGGGATTGGACATGCCGCTCAGGCCACCGGTTCAGCGGGCTCCTCACTGGCGGCGTCCTCCGGCTCCATCGGCAAGGGGATCTGGCTGGGTTCGATAATCGGTTCGCCGCGCTCGCTGAGCTCGGCTGCTATGACTTCCCCGCGCAGCTCGAAGTCCTTTGAACTGAGTTCAAACAGGGTGTTTACCGCCTCGTCGCGGTGCCGGGCACGCTGCACATGGCGCGGCTGGGAGCCGTCCACCCAGGCCTTGCCCTTGCCCCAGTAGTGTCCAAGCTGGTTGCGGATAACGAATACTTCGGTCATGGCGATAGTGCTGTCCTGCGTTGCTTGGGCGCAAGTTTAAGCATTTCTCCACCCCCGTGCCAGTCATGCACGTAGCGTCGGTTGCGAGTGCGTTCGGGCCCCGCAGTGTGACCCCTCAACCCAGCAAAAAGTCCTTGGCCTGGTTGATTTTGGCGGCCAGGTAGTCATTGCCGCCCCGGTCCGGGTGCAGTTTCTGGATCAGTTTGCGGTGGGCAGACACGATATCTTCAGCGCCGGCGTCCTCGGCCAGGCCGAGGATGGCCAGGGCCTCCTTGCGGTTCATGCCCTCGTTGCTGCCGGTACCGGCCTGCTGCCGGCTGAAGGTTTCACCCGGGAACCGCTGCTGCAGGTAGCTGTCCAGCAGGCGGGCTGACTCCTCGTCTTCCCGCCGGCAGTGCGCGTACAGGTCCTCCAGCTGTTGCCGGTCCATATCCGCCAGGCGCCAGCCGGCGAAGCTGCCGCTGAGCACCTCACCCTGTAAATCACCATTGTCGTGGGCCAGTTGCATGCGCAGCAGGGCGGTCTCAACCGTGGAGGTCTGGGCCTGCCCGGATGTGCCGCCGCCCCGGGCGTGGTGGGCGGCGAGCATCGGGAACAGCCGGATCAGCGTAGGCAGTAGCTGGCGCAGGGCCACCAGCAGGCCGGTGGCGGCGATACCGAGCCAGTGCATGCGGCCGGTGACGGTCAGTATCACCACGATGGCCGCCGCCACCGCGAGCCCCAGCTTGATGTACTCGGCCCGGCGCTTGTGGGGCGGCACGGTCTGGACCCGGCGGAACATGAGGTAGAGAGCGGCGAGAACCGCCAGCAGTAATATCAGTCGGGCCACGGCTGCCTCAGGGTTTCAGTTGCTGGAGCAGCAGTCTAGCACTCTCGCCCGAACTGTTCTCAAGGGCGGCGCGGCCGCCGGTGGCGTAGCGCGCCACCGCACCCAGCAGGCCCGCCAGGGTGCCGGCACTGCTGCTGTCGAAGCGCGCCCAGGCCCCACCGCTGAGCCTGGCCATGGTGCGGAACGTTTTTTCCACCGTCGGCTCCCGCCCCTCCTGGAACAGGAACAGGGGCACTTGCAACAGGCCGCACTGGCCGGCGAGACCGCACAGGTTGTCCGGGCTCTCCTCTACCGCGTCACCGATAAAGACCAGGGCCCGCAGGGCGACCTTGCGGTGCTCGCCCATGGCATGGCGCAGCAGCCGGGCGATCTGGGTGTGGCCGCCCTCGCAGTGCACCGAGGTCATGAGCTTTGCCAGCTGCTTGCTGTCGGTCAGCCACGGGCTCGCGAAAAACTGGTTGAATCCCCGGTAGTAGCACAGTTGCACTGCCAGGGAAGAGACGTCGCCGGTGGCCTGGAACATTTCGCTCTGCACCCTGCAGGCACTGTTCCAGGTGGGTTGGCGACTGGCGGTTGCATCGATGGCGAAGAGCAGGCGCGGCTGCCTGGCGACGAACTCGGAAATGTTCCTGCTCTGCTGCAGGAAGCGGTCTATGTCTTGCGAGGAGGAGCGGCGTGCGGGAGGTTTGGCCATCGACGGTGGGTGGGGGCGAGCCGGGGCCCTCAGGCGCCCGAGCGTTTTTCCTCGATGGCCCCGATCTGTTGCAATTGCTCCAGGTAGTGGCGGCGGCTGGCCAGCTCGGCTATGGCTTCCCGGAGCTCCCTCTCGCTCACCTGTTCCTGTGTCTCGGTGCTCACCAGCTGCCACAATTTGCGGCTGCAAAGTTCCCTTGGGTTGAATTTCAGTGTGTTCATATACTTACCACTTTTTTTACTGCTCCGATTGGTCCGCCGCGCTCGTTGCGGCCGGGTTGTATAACCGGATTTAGTGTAATTTTTAATTATGACAGTTGCGTGATAGCCGAAGTTCCGGCCCCGCGCTGGCCGACCAGCTTACACGGTTGTCGGCCCCAAGGGAAAGGGGGCCGCGGCGGGGCCGCAGCGGCAGGGCGTTGCAGTTCCCGGCAAGGTGGCCTACATTGCCTGCAAACCCGGCCCGGTCCGCAGCCGTGCGAGTAGCGGGTTCTGGAGTTACGAGGACTGTTATCCCATGAGTTTTTTTGAATCCACCAGCAAGAGCCAGCTTCCCACCGCGGAGTCCGCCCTGCCGGGCAGGGCGCAGGCCATGCCCGTGCCCGCCGCCCACTTTGTCAACGGCAACCCGCTCAAGGGCCCGTTCCCGGCCAATCTGCGCCAGGCCCTGTTTGGCATGGGCTGTTTCTGGGGCGTGGAGCGCAAGTTCTGGCAGGTCGCGGGCGTCTTCACCACCGCCGCCGGCTATGCCGCCGGTTTCACGCCCAACCCCAGCTACCAGGAGGTGTGCACCGGCAGGACCGGTCACAACGAGGTGGTGCTGGTGGTCTTTGATCCGGAGGTGCTTGCGTACGAGTCGCTGCTCAAGCTGTTCTGGGAGGGGCACGATCCCACCCAGGGTATGCGCCAGGGCAATGACCGCGGCACCCAGTACCGCTCGGGAATTTATGTATTCGATGACAGCCAGAGGCAGCAGGCCGAGGCCTCGCGGGCGGTTTTCCAGCGGGCCCTGGACAAGGCGGGTTACGGTGCGATCACGACCGAGATCCTGCCGGCACCCCCGTTCTACTATGCCGAGGAGTACCACCAGCAGTACCTGGCGAAAAATCCCGGCGGCTACTGCGGTCTCGGGGGAACCGGTGTCAGCTGCCCGGCCGGAATAGTCGCCGCCTAGCGCCGCGCGGGCGGCAACTCAGGAAAATTCCGCGTCATCACTGTCGAAATCGTCTTCATCGGGCTCCGCCGCCTCTAACTGCTCCATCAGGTTAACTGCGATGGCGACAAAGTCGGAGTCGGTGATAATGCCGACCAGCTTGCCCTTGCGCAGCACCGGCAGGCAGCCGACCTTGTTTTTCAGCAGGTGTAACGCCGCCCCGCGCAGGCTGGCGGACTCGTCCGCGGTTTGCACCGGCGTCGACATGATGGCGGACAGCGCAACGTAATTCTCGCGTGTGCCCTCGCCCTTGCGGTTGATAACCGAGGTGTCGCCGGCCGCCAGCACATCCCGCTGCGATACCACGCCAAGCAGCGCGCCCTCGGCACTCACGATCGGTATATGCCTGATGTGATGCTCGGCCAGCAGCTGGCGAGCCGTTGCCAGCGTGTCGTCAGGACCCAGCGTATAGGGTTCCCGGGTCATTATTTCGGCAATGGTCAGCATTCTCGGCTCCTGGTGAGGGTGCTTGCACCCGAAGTCACCACGATAGCCGGGGTCGGGCCCGAACGCCTTGACCCTCGTCAAAAAACCACGTCGCAGCTCGGCGGTGGCAGGATATGCAGGCTAGAACAAGCGGCCCAGCAACGTGGAGAGCGCGTTTTCAACCCGCAGTATGCGCGGTCCCAGGGAAACGGCCTGGCAGCCGGCCGCCTCCAGTTTCCCTACCTCGTAGGGAATGAAACCGCCCTCGGGGCCGATGACCAGCAGGGTCTCCTGCTGCAGGTCGCGGGGGCAGGGGGGGTAGTCACCCGGGTGGGCCAGCAGTGCGCGGCGGCCCTCGGCCAGCCCCGGCAGGACATCCTCCACGAAAGGCTTGAAGCGCCGGTGGCACTGCAGTTGCGGCAGCGCCGTGTCGCGTGACTGCTCCAGCCCCTGGACCAGGTAGTCGCGCAGGGTGTCGGCCTGCAGCGCGGGAGTCTGCCAGTAGCTCTTCTCAACCCGGTAGGAGTGGATCAGGTGCAGCTCGGCAACGCCCAGTTCCGCCACGGTGCGCACAATGCGCCGCAGCATCTTGGGGCGCGGCAGGGCCAGCACCAGGCGCAGCGGCAGTTTGGGAGGCGGGGCGCTGTCCAGCTCGATCGCCAGCACAGCCTGTTCGGAATCGATCTCCAGCACCCGGCCGGTGCCGGTCAGTCCACCCAGTTCGCCCACCCGCAATTCATCACCGACGGTTGCGCCCAGCACCTGCAGCAGGTGTCGCAGCCGCTGGTCCGCCAGGCGAATCCGCCCCCCGCCGAGGCGGTCCGCCGCGGTGAAAAGCAGCAGGTTCAAGCGCGGATTATCCCGCCCACAGGTCGTATTCATCGGCGCCGGTGACCTCGGCTTCCACGAAATCGCCGGGATTGAGGTCGGTTATGCCGTCGAGGTAGACCTTGCCGTCGATCTCGGGGGCGTCAGCGGCGGAGCGACCGATGGCTCCCTGCTCATCCACGCTGTCGATCAGGATCTCGATGGTGCTGCCGATCCTGGCCTGCAGCCGTGCGGCGCTGATGTCCTGCTGCAGCGCCATGAAACGGTCCCAACGCTCCTGCTTTACTTCCTCCGGCACCGGGTTCGGCAGTTCGTTGGCGGCCGCGCCCTTCACCGGTGAGTACTGGAAGCACCCTACGCGGTCGAGTTGCGCTTCCTGCAGGAAGTCCAGCAACTGCTCGAAGTCGTCCTCGGTCTCCCCGGGAAAGCCGACAATGAAAGTGCTGCGCAGGGTGATTTCGGGGCAGATCTCCCGCCAGCGCCTGATCCGCTCCAGCGACTTCTCCGCCGCTGCGGGGCGTTTCATGCGCTTGAGTATCTCCGGGCTGCCGTGCTGCAGCGGTACGTCGAGGTAGGGCAGGATCTTGCCTTCGGCCATCAGCGGGATGACGTTGTCCACATGGGGGTAGGGGTAGACGTAGTGCAGCCGTACCCACACGCCGAATTCACCCAGGGCCTCGCACAGGTCCTGCATGCGGGTTTTAAGCGGCCGGCCGTTCCAGAAACCGGTGCGGTATTTGGTGTCGACCCCGTAGGCGCTGGTGTCCTGGGAGATCACCAGCAGTTCCCTCACCCCGGCGCGCACCAGCCGTTCGGCCTCATCCATCACGTCACCGATGGGACGGCTCACCAGGTCGCCGCGCATCGACGGAATGATGCAGAAGCTGCAGCGGTGGTTGCAGCCCTCGGAGATTTTCAGGTAGGCGTAGTGGCGGGGAGTCAGCTTGACGCCCTGGGGCGGCACCAGGTCCGCGAAGGGATTGTGGACCGGGCTGTGGGGCACGTACTTGTGCACCGCGCTGACCACCTCCTCGTAGGCGGCCGGGCCGGTCACGCTGAGCACCTTGGGATGCAGTTCCATGATGGCGCGGGCGTCGTCTCCCTTGCCCATGCAGCCGGTGACAATCACCCGCCCGTTTTCGTTGAGGGCCTCGCCTATCGCGTCCAGGGATTCCTGCTTGGCGCTGTCGATGAAGCCGCAGGTATTGACCACCACGATCTGGGCGTCCTCGTAGCTGGGCACGATCTCGTAGCCGTCTATCTTCAGCTGGGTGAGGATGCGCTCGGAATCCACCAGCGCCTTGGGGCAGCCCAGCGAGACAAAGCCGACCTTGTTCGTTGCCACGGGAGTTTCTTGCGCCATTGGAAAACCGTTCTGTCTGGTAGCCGGGAAAGAGGGCGCGATTATACAGTACTCACGCAGCTTCGGTCAGGAACCGATGCCCGGGTGCCGGGCTGCTGCTATCATTACCGCAAACAAGAGCGATGAGGCACTATGCAAGCACCTGATCCGGCGTTTCCACTCACGCTTTATGGATCCAGTATTTCCTACTTCACCGGAAAGCTGGAAAACTACCTGCGCGTCAAGGGCATCCCCTACCGGCTGCAGGCCCTGACTTCCCGCCGGCACGCCCCGCGGGTCAGGGCGATGACCGGGTCGACCCAGATGCCGGCGGTGGAGTTCGCCGACGGGCGCTGGATGAGCGACAGCACGCCCATCATCCAGTGGTTTGAGACCACCTACCCCGATCCGGTGGTCACGCCGGTGGATCCGCTGCAGCGGTTTTTCAGCCTGCTGCTGGAGGATTATGCCGATGAGTGGCTGTGGCGCCCCGCCATGCATTATCGCTGGTACTACGAAGAGGGCGCCCGGTTCGCGAGCTGCCACCTGGCGAATGAGGTCGGCGACGGCATCCCCGTGCCCGCTTTTCTGAAGCGCTGGTCGATCACCCGGCGCCAGCGCCACGGCTACACTGCCGGCGACGGCATCGTGCCCGCCCAGGTGCCGGGGGTCGAGGCCATCTATCGGCGCAACCTGCAGCATCTGCAGGCGATATTTGCCACGCGACCCTTCCTGCTGGGCGCCAAACCCAGCCTCGCTGATATAGGTTTTTCGGGGCCGATCTTCCGCCATTTCGCGCTCGATCCGGTACCCGCGGAGATCATGCGCCAGCAGGCGCCCGCGGTGTATGAGTGGGCTGCCCGCCTGTGGAATACCCGGCTCGAGGGACACCCGGGTTCACTGCTGTCGGGTATTCCCGGCGACTGGGGCCCGATACTCGATGAGATCGGTACACATTACCTGCCCTACCTGTGTGCCAATGTCGAGGCCGTTGCCGCTGGCCACAAGCGCTTCGACGTCGAAATCGGTGGTGTCCAGTACCGCGGGGCACGCTGGTCCAGGTATCGCGTGTGGTGCCTGCAGCAGCTGCGCAAACATTACACGGCGCTGCCTGCCACTGAACAGGAAGCGGCGCAGTCCCTGCTGCGCAGGCATGGATGCTGGGAGCCCTTGTGGCGCCATCCGGAACTGCCGATAGGGCCGGATGTCTGCAGCCGGCTGCCGTTTCGTGTCGACGAAAAAATGATCGATATCTACAGCTAGCCCGCCCCCGGATGCATTTGGCGCGTCGGGAATGATGGACTATAGTTTGCGGGATCCAGCAACTGGCTGCCCGTGTATCCGGCGGCAGATAAACCACCTGACAATCCGGGAGACCGTTAAAAATGGGATTATTTGATTTTGTGGCAGACGCCGGCGAAAAGCTGACCGAAAAGGTTTTGGGCAGCACCGCCAACGAGGAGGCGACCAGGACTGTCGAGGTATCGCCCCAGCGTGTCAATGAGCTGCGCCAGCAGAATATCGCGCACATGGTGGCACAGCTGGACGTCGAGGGCGAGAAGGTGGCGGTGAAAGTCGACGGTGATACCGCGGTCCTCACCGGCACCGCGCCGAGCCAGGAGGCGCTGGAGAAAATCGTGCTCTGCGCCGGCAACCAGCACGGCATTGCGAAAGTGGATTGCCAGCTGCAGGTGAGTGCGCCGGCGGCGGCCGCATCCGCGGCGCCCGCGGCCGAGTCGACCTTTTACACGGTCAAGGCCGGCGACACCCTGGGCAAGATTGCCCAGCAGCACTACGGCTCAGCGGCCAAATACACCGTGATCTTTGAAGCCAACAAGCCCATGCTGAAGGATCCCGACAAGATCTATCCTGGCCAGAGCCTGCGTATTCCAGCCCTGTAACAAAGCCTATGCCCCGGCTGGTTCGGCCGGGGTGAGGCCTGTCTCCGCAGCAGGCTCGGGAGCCGCCGGCCGATACCAGATAGGCGAGGACCAGGCTCGCTCCTGGATGGTGCTGTGCAGGTCGCTGCGCGGTGCCACCCCGGCGCGGATCGCATCCCAGGTCGACCATCGGCAGGTCGGGTTCTCCAGCACCCGCACGTAATAGAAAGCCTCCTGTGCGGGATCGAAATCCGGGTCCCGCCACAGTATTTTCAACTCCGCGGCACCCACCCCGGCGGTGGTGGAACAGTCTGCCAGGTTTACCCGCGCGCCGTTGTCGGGGCAGCGCCCGCTGGCGGGGTCCGGCACCAGTTGGTCGGAGCAGGCCACGTCATGGATGCGCTCCTGGTGTTCGCCATTTTCGAGGTAGCCCTTGATCACCTGGACCCGCTGCAGGGCGGTTCCCCGGGGATCGGCCGCGGCCCACACCAGGAACGCCGGTTCCCTGCCCGCGTCCGCCGGCAGGTCGCTGCCCATGGTCACCCCCCCGCGATAGGCGCTTGCCGTGAGGTCCGGGCTGTCAGCCAGGTCCGGGGCAAAATCGTAACCGGCAAAAAAGCGCACTTTCATGCGCGGGCCACTGGTGGCGAAGGTCTCCTTGCGGCGGAAGGCCGCGTAGATCGAGTCCCGGGTATTCTCTTCGGCCCACACGCCGGTGAGTCCCGAGGCAGACCAGTATTCGAAAGCGCCACCGTTCATATACTGCTTGCCGTCCACTTCCTGCAGCAGGTCCGGCGCGCGCCATTTCAGCAGGGTGCCGGAGATAAACGACGCTGGGATGGAGCCGCGCAGTTCCGCGGTTCCATCCAGCATTCCCACCTTGGAAAAATAGTTGTCCTCGTCGGGGGAGGAGGCGCTGTTGTGGGTGTCGCTGGCACCTACCAGGCCGAACTTGTAGGGATTCACCACCCCGCCGGCGGCCAGTTGCAGGCCCCGCAGGTAGGCATCGCGCACATAACTGCCGGCGGGTTCGCTGTCGAGTTTCGTCGCCACCCGGTAGGGGGCGATCTCGAAATCCGCCCACTCGTCGTTTTTCGACAGCAGCGGGTGGGTATCGGAAGTGCCCTTGATCTGGGTGATCTCCACCAGCGGTTCATTGCGCATGCGCTGGATGGAATAGTCATCGTCCATCGGGTCGCCGGCCCAGTCGACCAGCTTGAACATCTGGCCGTTGGAGCCGTTGGAATTGTGGGGAATCGCCAGGCTCTCGATGCCCTGGCTGCGCAGCCCGTCCATCCAGTCCCACAGGCCCTCGGGGTTCTGCGAGTTGAAGCGCGAGAACGGCACCGCCGGCAGGCGGTCGGTATCGTGGAAGATGACGTTGCGGTGGAGATTGCCCATATCATCCGTGGAGGAGGTGTACTCGTAGGCGGCGAAAGTGGTGAAGCTGCCCGGCTCGTAGGCGTCATCGGCCGCCTGGATGGTGTCGCGCCAGGCGGACTTGGTGACCGCCTCCACCACCTTCGGGTCGATGGTGCCATCGAGCAGTTCGTTGATGCTGTTGGTCAGGAATCCCGCGAAATTCCTTGCGCGCCCGGTCAGGCTCCACTCGTTCATGTTGTACCAGGCGTTGATATTGTGCAGGGGTTTGCTCACCGCATATTGCGAAAACCGGGTGCTGGTGTCCGCGGCCTCCCTGACCAGGCCCATGAACATCGCGTGGTCCGTCACCGCGTAGAAATCCAGCGGCTGCTGCAGCTGCATCACAAAGCCGCTGGGGTGCTGCAGCGGCTGGCCTTTCGCGTAGCGGTAGGCATCGGCGGGCAGGGTGGTATTGCCGAACACATAGGCGTCGAAGGAATAGCCCGTGTGCACGTGCAGGTCGCCAAAATAGGCGTTGCGGTCCGGGTTGGGCGGCGGACGCAGGGCCAGGATTTCTTTATTGACCGGCATCACGTTGCCGGAGGGCCGTTTGCTGCCGGTGATGGCCAGGGGCTCTTCCGACCCGGAGCAGGCCGCGAGCAGCGCTGCCAGGCAAGCTGCCAGGGTAAGTCGTGTTCGCATTGTTATTTCCTTATTTCATGCGTGTGTCACCGGATCATAGGGACTGGATGCCGGAGCGTCCAGTTGGCGCGGTTGCCCGCCCGTCCCCGGCGGGCGGCAATGCGCTAAACTGCCCCTGACCATGACGGCAAGCGGAGGCGGTGAAAGATGGACTCAGTCAGCTCGGAACTGCGCGATCGCATCACGATCGTGCGCCTGTCGCGCCCCGGGGTGCGCAACGCGGTGGACGGCCCCACGGCGCAAGCCCTGGCCCGCGCCTTTCGGGACTTCGACGCCAACCCCGATAGCGATGTCGCCATTTTCCACGGGGAATACGGGACATTCTGCGCCGGCGCGGACCTCAAGGCGGTGGCTGCGGGCGCGGGCGGCAACCAGCTCACCCCGGTCGGGGATGGCCCCATGGGCCCTTCCCGGATGGTGCTGGGCAAGCCGGTGATCGCGGCCATTGCCGGTCATGCGGTGGCGGGGGGGCTGGAACTGGCTTTGTGGTGTGACCTGCGGGTGGTGGAGGAGAGCGCGGTGCTGGGTGTCTACTGCCGTCGCTGGGGGGTGCCGCTGATCGACGGCGGCACCGTCCGCCTGCCGCGCCTGGTCGGCCACAGCCGGGCCATGGACCTGATACTCACCGGCCGCGCCGTCGGTGCGCAGGAGGCGTTGCAGATGGGGCTGGCGAACCGCGTGGTGGCCGACGGGGAGGCGCTGGGTGCGGCGATGGAACTGGCCAGCTCGCTCAGCCGTTTTCCCCAGAATTGCCTGCGCTCCGACCGGCTCAGCGCCTGCGAGCAGTGGGGGCTGTCACTGGAGGACGCCCTGGCCAACGAGTTCCGCCGCGGGATGCAGGTGATTGAGAGCCGCGAGACCGTCACCGGCGCCACCCGGTTTGCGCAGGGGAAGGGCCGCCACGGCGACTTCGGGGATATCTAGGAAACAGTCCCGGCGGTTGGATGCCGCGCTAGAACAGCCTGCCGCCGCGCGCGCTGTGGCTGCCCACCCGTATTTCCTGTCGCAGCAGCGCGGCGAGCTTGAGGCTGTCATCGCGGTTGAGGAACTCGCCCACGCTGACGGATTCTCCGGTGCCCTGCAGGGACAGTTCCGGTCCGTCCCAGGGGTGGCGCTCCGGGACAATCGCCAGGCCGATGGACTGGCGGGGGAATGTCCAGCTCTGCTTCGGGGCGTAAAAGCCCTTGTCGATGCAGACGCTGTCCTCGCTCAGGGTGATGACGTGGCGGTACTGCAGCTTCCAGTTGACGTAGTAGAGCGCCGAACCCAGCGCCAGCAGCTCCAGGCCCGCCAGGGGCAGTATTGGCCAGGCGCCGAGCAGCGCGAAGGCGGTCGCCGCAACCAGCGAGGGCACGGCCAGCGCCAGCAACACCAGCATGTTGTCGCGCCAGCTGGCGGAGCAATTGGGCTTGGCGACAATCATCAGCCGCGAGGCGTTGCGGGAGCTGGTAACCACGGTACTATCTCATATCTCGATGCAGGGTCGTTCCCGGGCAGGGTCGTTTCTGGAAAGTCTAGTGAATTTTCTCCCGCTCGCCTACTCTTTACCCCAGCTAATTCGTGCTGCGCCCGACTGCCCTGCGAGAGGTCCCGATGACTGCCCCGATGTTGATTGAAGCTGACCAGCTGCTGGCCGAGCCGCCGGCTGTTGTGTTCGACTGTCGCTTTTCCCTGGCGGATGCGGGGGCGGGCCATGCCCAGTACCTGCAGGGGCATATCCCGGGCGCGCACTACCTCCACCTGAACCGCGACCTGTCCGGCCCGGTGGGCGGGCACGGCGGGCGCCACCCGCTGCCGGAACCGGCGGTGTTCGCCGCGCTACTCGCCCGCCACGGCGTAGGGCCGGCGACCCGGGTCGTCGCCTACGATGATTCCCGTTTGGCCTTCGCGTCGCGCCTGTGGTGGCTGCTGCGCAGCCTCGGCTACCGCCCGCCGCGCCTGCTCAACGGTGGCTACCAGGCCTGGCTGGCCGCCGGTGGCCGGGCCGAAACAGCGGTGCCCAGCCCGCTGGCCTGCGAGCCGGCAGGGCCCGGGCAGTTCGGCGCATGGTGTGATATAGAGGGCCTGCGCGCGCTGCAGGGCCAGGGTGCACTGCTGGTGGATTCCCGTGAAGAGCGGCGCTACCTGGGCCTGGAGGAGCCGATCGACCCGGTGGCGGGGCATATTCCCGGCGCCATCAACCGGCCCTGGCAGGGAGTGACCGCGGCGGACGGCAGGGTGCTGGATCACGCGGGGCTGCGCGCCCACTGGGGTGATGCACTGGAAGCGGAGCAGCTGGTGGTGTATTGCGGCTCCGGCGTGACGGCCTGCGTCAACCTGTTCTCACTGGCACTGCTGGGCCGGCACGACGCCACCCTGTACGCGGGCAGCTGGAGCGACTGGTGCAGCTATCTTTGAGGCCGGCCTAGAAGTCCGGCGGGCACTCCCCGGCCAGCCATTCACCGGTGGCGGGGTGCTCGAAGGCGAGGGTAGTGGCGTGCAGCAGCAGGCGCGGCGCCATCGCCAGCGCCCTGGGGTGGGCGTACATGTCACAGCCCAGGATCGGGTGGCCGATCTCGCGCATATGGATGCGCAGCTGGTGGGAGCGACCGGTGACCGGCTGCAGCAACAACCGGGTGCGATCGGTGCCGCGTTCGAGCACTTCGAATCGTGTCAGTGCCGCGCGGCCACGCTCGCGGCAGATGACCTGCCGGGGGCGGTTCTCCCAGTCGCAGGCGATGGGCAGGTCGACCTCGCCCCGGTCCTGCTGTACCACGCCGTAAACCACCGCGTGGTAGGACTTCTCCACCAGCCGCTGCTGGAACTGGCGGCTGATGTGGGCATGGGCGGGTTTGTTCAACGGGATCACCATGATGCCCGAGGTGTCCAGGTCGAGGCGGTGGACGATGCTGGCGCTGGGATAGCGCTGCTGCAACCGGGTCACCAGGCAGTCCTTGTTCAGGGGATGGCGGCCGGGAACACTCAGCAGGAGGTCGGGTTTGCGCACCAGCAGCAGGTCGTCATCCTGGTAGAGAATGCGGATCTCTTCCTGGCTGTGGGGTACGAGATAGGGGGGCGGCGATTGCATGGGGCGGTATTCTATACCTGAAGACGAATTGTTGGGCGAGGCACTGCGCCACATCCTGCCCGATGCCCGGCTCGAGGAAATCGCGCTGCCGGCGACGCCGGCGGTGCGGCTGCTGTTGCTGGAAGGCAATTATCCCCAGGGAGAGCTCTCCCCGGAGGCGGTGCAGCGGGTGATGGACAACCCCCTGTACTGGGTTTTCTGCTGGGCCTCGGGGCAGGTGCTGGCGCGCTTCCTGCTGGAGCAGCCGGACCGGGTGCGCGGCAGGCGGGTGCTGGATTTCGGCTGTGGCTCCGGGGTCGTGGCTATCGCGGCGGCGCTGGCGGGGGCCAGGGAAGTGATCGCCTGTGATATCGACCCGCTGGCGCTGGCCGCCACCCGCAGTAACGCCAGGCGCAATGGAGTCACCGTCACAATCACGGATGACTTTTTCGGGATCGAGGGTGATATCGACCTGATCATAGTGGCGGACGTGCTGTATGACCGCACCAACTTCGCGTGGCTGCAGCGTTTCATCGAGCGGGCCGACCGGGTGCTCATCGCCGATTCGAGGGTGAAGGATTTCGACCACCCGCCCTACCGCCAGGTTGCGCGCCATTCGAGCTGTACCCTGCCGGACCTGGACGAGTCGGCGGAGTTCCGGGATGTGCGGATCTACCTCGGGGAGCGGGTGCCCGCGTAGGGCGGATTTCAATCCGCCAGCCGCTCGCCGGGTCACCGTTCGCCGGTCGATTGAAATCGACCCCGCGGGGCGCGGTGGACGGCGAACATCCCGCCATTCATCCGGGCGGTTCCATCCCTCGATCCGCTATTGGTCTGCGCCGCATTATTTTTGTACACTGGGCGCCCTTTGCCTGCCTTTGCCGAGTCTACCGAAGAATGAACCCCAATTATCTTGATTTCGAACAGCCGATCGCCGATCTGGAGGTAAAGATCGAGGAGCTGCGGCTGGTGGGCACGGACAACGAGATCAATATCAGCGAGGAAATCGAGACCCTGCGGGCCAAGAGCACCAAGCTCACCGAGAAAATCTATTCCAACCTGAGCCCCTGGGACATCGTCCGGGTGGCGCGCCACCCGCTGCGCCCCTATACCCTGGATTACCTGCCGCTGGTGTTCGAGGAGTTCGATGAATTGCACGGCGACCGCCACTTCGGCGACGACCGGGCGATTGTCGGCGGCGTCGCCCGCCTCGATGGCCGCCCGGTGATGGTGATCGGCCAGGAGAAAGGCCGGGCGGTGAAGGACAAGGTATTGCGCAATTTCGGCATGCCCAAGCCCGAGGGCTATCGCAAGGCCCTGCGCCTGATGGACACCGCCGAACGCTTCAAGTTGCCGGTGATCACGCTGATTGACACCCCCGGCGCCTACCCGGGTATCGATTCGGAAGAGCGCGGTATCAGCGAGGCCATCGCCCGCAACCTGGCGGTGATGTCGCGCCTGGCGACCCCCATCGTCTGCGTGGTGATCGGCGAGGGCAGCTCCGGCGGCGCGCTGGGTATCGGCGTGGGCGACCACCTGGTCATGCTGCAGTACTCGACCTATTTCGTGATCTCGCCGGAGGGCTGCGCCAACATCATCTGGAAGAGTACCGAGAACGCACCGGAGGCCGCCGCCGCGATGGGGGTGACCTCCTCGGTGCTGCAGGACCTGGGTATCGTCGATGCCACGATCCCCGAGCCCCTGGGGGGTGCCCACCGCAACCCCCAGTTGATGGCGGAGCGGATCAAGGCGCACCTCATCGAGCAGCTCGACGAGCTGGAGCAATTGCCCCTGGAAGACCTGCTGGCCAAGCGTTACAAGCGCCTGATGTCCTACGGCAACTGATCGCCTTTTGCAACAACCTCAGCCGGCACCGGACCATGGCTGACGTTCAGCTCGACCACACCGCACTCGACTGCCAGCTCCAATCCCTGCTCGACGCCCGCCACTGGTATGTGGGCTTCAGCGGGGGCGTCGATTCAACCGTGCTGCTGCACCTGTTGCACCAGTGGCGCCGGCGCCACCCGGAGGCGCCCCCCCTGGGCGCAATCCATGTGAACCACAACCTGCAGGCCCGGGCGGCCGATTGGCAGGCCCACTGCGAGTGGTTTTGCCGGCTGTTGCAGATCCCCATTGTGTGCCTGGAGGGCGAGGTGATACCCGCCGCCCACGGGCTGGAGGCGGCCGCCCGGGAGACCCGGTACAGCCTGTTCGAGGCGCAATTGCAGGCCGGCGACGTACTGTTCCTGGGCCACCACGCGGATGACCAGGTGGAGACTTTTTTCCTGCGCCTGCTGCGCGGTGCGGGAGTGCAGGGCCTGGCGGCAATGCCCGCGGGGCGCCCCCTCGGCCCCGGCCGCCTGGCGCGCCCGCTGTTGCAACAGCCGCGCTCCGCGCTCGAAGCCTACGCCCGTGCCCAGGGGCTCTCATGCGTGGAGGACCCCAGCAACAGTGATACGGCCCTGGACCGCAACTTCCTGCGCAGCCAGGTGTTGCCCCTGCTGGCCGGGCGCTGGCCGGGTTACCGCCAGACGGTGGCCAGGGCCAGCGAGCACATCGCCACCGCCGCCGGGCTGCTGGCGGAGACCGTGCCGGTGCCCGCTACCGTCTACAGCGCGCTGGGGGATCCGGGCCTGCCCCTTGCGGACCTCGGTGCGGGCTCACCGGAGGTCGCGGCCCTGGTCCTGCGGCGGTGGCTGCGGGCCGCCGGGTTGCCGGCGCCGGACCGGGCCGCCCTGGCAGAGTTCCAGCGCCAGTTGGATAAGGTCAGCGAGCGGGCCAGGCCTCGCCTGCAGTGCAGCGCCTATACCCTGCAGCGCTATCGCGACGGGGTTTACCTGGTGCCTGAATTTGCCACCGCCGCGCCCGGCGACGATACCCTGCCGCTGGTGCCCGGCGAGGTCCGGCAGTTGCCGGGAGCGGCGGGGCGGTTCTGGCTGACGCCGGCGCAGGGCCAGGGGCTGAGCCTGGCCCCGGGCGAGGTGCTGGCAGTGGCCTGGCGCCGGGGTGGGGAGCGCTGCCGGCCCAGCGGTCGCAGCGGCAGCGCCGGGCTGAAGAAACTTTTGCAGGAGCGGGACGTCCCGCCCTGGTGGCGGGAGTGGGTACCCCTGCTGTACCTGGAGGGCGAGCTGCTGGCGGTCGGCGACCTGTGGCTGTGTGAATCCAGCCGCTGTGCGGCCGCCCCCCGGCCCGGCGAATCGCTCTGGCAACCGCGCTGGGAGCGCAACATCACCACTGCTTTCGATTGAGCTGGCAGCGGCTTTCTGGTAGCCTGATTTCCCATCTTTTCGCAGGACTCGCACCCGTCGAAATCGCTCCTTCCCGGAGTTGCGTGCGCGTTTTTTTGTCTGGCAGTACAGCGTATAAAAAAGGCTATTATGACGCGTTACGTCTTCGTCACAGGTGGGGTGGTATCGTCCCTCGGCAAGGGTATTGCCGCGGCCTCGCTGGCTGCGGTACTGGAGGCCCGGGGTATCCGGGTCACCCTGCTCAAGCTCGATCCCTATATCAATGTCGACCCGGGTACCATGAGCCCGTTCCAGCACGGCGAGGTATTCGTCACTGAGGACGGCGCCGAGACCGATCTCGACCTCGGGCACTACGAGCGCTTCACCCACACCACCATGAAGCGCACCAACAATTTCACCACCGGCAGGGTTTACAACACGGTGCTGCGCAAGGAGCGCCGGGGCGATTACCTGGGTGGCACGGTGCAGGTCATTCCCCATATCACCGACGAGATCAAGCGCCGGGTTGTCCTGGGTGCCGCCGATGCCGAGGTGGCTATCGTGGAGATCGGCGGCACGGTCGGCGACATCGAGGGCCTGCCCTTCCTGGAGGCCGCCCGACAGCTGAAAGTGGAAATGGGCTCCAGTCGCGCCCTGCTGATGCACCTGACCCTGGTGCCCTATATCGCCACCGCCGGCGAGATCAAGACCAAGCCCACCCAGCACTCGGTCAAGGAATTGCGCTCCATCGGCCTGCAACCGGACATCCTGCTGTGCCGCTGCGCCGTCGAGATCGAGGAGAGCGCCCGCAAGAAGATTTCGCTGTTCACCAACGTCGAGGAGCGGGCGGTTATCCCCCTGCTGGACGCGGACTCCATCTACCGTATCCCCGGCATGCTGCGCGACCACCACCTGGACGATTTCGTGGTGGAGCGCTTCGGCCTGCAGTGCAAGCCCGAGGCGGACCTGTCCGACTGGGAGGACGTGCTGGCGCGGGAGTTCAGCGAAACCAGCGGCGAGGTGCGGGTCGCCATGGTGGGCAAGTATGTCGACCTGCTGGACGCCTACAAGTCGCTGAACGAGGCGCTGAAGCACGCGGGCCTGAAGAACCTTACCAGGGTGAAGGTCGAGTATATCGACGCCGAGGAAATCGAGCGCAAGGGCACCGGGCTGCTGGCGGGTGTGGATGCGATCCTGGTCCCCGGCGGTTTTGGCGACCGCGGTGTCGAGGGCAAAATCACCGCCGTGCGCTACGCCCGGGAAAACAGGATCCCGTTCCTCGGCATCTGCCTGGGCATGCACGTGGCGCTGGTGGAGTACGCCCGCAATGTCTGCGGCCTGGAGGGCGCCGATTCCACCGAGATGAACCCGTCCACGCCGCACCCGATCGTGGCGCTGATTACCGAGTGGATGACCGCCGACGGCAGGACCGAATCCCGGGATGAGAGTTCCGACCTGGGCGGTACGATGCGCCTGGGGGCCCAGCCCTGCCACCTCGATGAGGGCAGTAAGGTGCGCGCCATCTACGGTGCTGAAACGATTATGGAGCGCCATCGCCACCGCTATGAAATCAACAACAATTACCTGGACCGGCTGCGCGACGCGGGCATGGCCATCGTGGGCTGGTCGGCGGACCGCTCCCTGGTAGAGATGATCGAGCTGCCCGAGCACCCCTGGTTTATCGCCTGCCAGTTTCACCCGGAGTTCACATCGAACCCCCGCAGAGGGCATCCCCTGTTCACCAGTTATATTGAGGCCGCCATTGCCCGCGCCCGGGACAAGGCCGGTCGGGCGCCCGGCTGATTTTTTCTCACAGGCACTTTCTTTTGCAGCTACTCTTCTCACAGGTTCAGGGGTAAAGCCATGACTGACAAGACTGTCTCGCTAGGGGATATCCGTTTCGATAACGCGGCACCCTTCGTGTTGTTGGGTGGCGTAAATGTGCTGGAGAGCCGGGATTTTGCCCTGCGGGTCGCCGGGCATTACGTGGAGGTCTGCGCGCGCCTGGGTATCCCCTATGTGTTCAAGGCGTCCTTTGACAAGGCCAACCGCTCCTCGATCCACTCCTACCGCGGGCCCGGGCTGGAAGAGGGCCTGTCCATCCTGGCCGAGGTGAAGGCGACCCACGGCGTGCCGGTGATAAGCGATGTGCACACCCCGGAGCAGGCGGCTCCCGCCGCCGAGGTGTGTGACATCCTGCAGCTGCCGGCCTTCCTGGCGCGCCAGACCGACCTGGTAGAGGCCATGGCGGCCACCGGTTCTGTCATCAACATCAAGAAACCCCAGTTTCTGAGCCCCTCGCAGATGGCCAATGTGGCCGAGAAGTTCGCCGAGTGCGGCAACAACCGTATCCTGCTGTGCGAGCGCGGCAGCAATTTCGGCTACGACAACCTGGTGGTGGATATGCTCGGGTTTGGTGTGATGAAACGCGCCTGCGGCAACGCCCCGCTGATTTTTGATGTCACCCACGCCCTGCAGTGCCGGGACCCCGGGGGCGCCGCCTCGGGGGGGCGTCGCTCACAGGTGGCGGAGCTGGCGCGCGCCGGGATGGCGGTCGGCCTGGCGGGCCTGTTCCTCGAGGCGCACCCGGAACCCGACAAGGCACTCTGCGATGGCCCCAGCGCCCTGCCGCTGGCACAACTCGAACCCTTCCTGCGGCAGGTGAAGGCAGTCGACGACCTGGTGAAGTCCCTGCCGCCGCTGGAAATCAGCTAGATCAGCAAGTCGCCCTGATACGCGCGAAACAACTGACACAAATGGAGCCCCATTGATGAGCAAGATCAAGCAAGTACAGGCCTTTGAAGTTCTGGATTCCCGCGGCAACCCGACGGTGCTGGCGGAGGTCACCCTCGACTCCGGCCACACGGGCGCAGCCTGCGCCCCGTCGGGCGCTTCTACCGGGTCCCGGGAGGCGCTGGAACTGCGCGACGGCGATGCCGGCCGCTACCTGGGCAAGGGCGTGTTGCAGGCCGTGGCCAATGTCAACGGCCCGATCAGGAGCCTGCTGCTGGGGCGGGATGCCGCTGCCCAGCGGGAACTCGACGCGGCCATGATCGCCGCCGACGGCACCGACAACAAGGCCAAATTCGGCGCCAACGCTATCCTGGCGGTATCCCTGGCTGCCGCGAAAGCCGCGGCCCAGGCCCAGTCCATCCCGCTGTACCGGCATATCGCCAATATCAACGGCAGTGCGGCGCTCAGCATGCCGGTGCCCATGATGAATATCATCAACGGCGGCGAGCATGCCGACAACAACGTGGACATACAGGAGTTCATGGTGATGCCGGTGGCGGCTCCCACTTTCGCCGAGGCCCTGCGCGCGGGGGCAGAGATCTTCCACCACCTCAAGAAAGTACTCGCGGGCCGGGGCCTGAGTACATCCGTGGGTGACGAGGGCGGCTTCGCGCCGGACCTGCCCTCCAACGAGGCGGCCCTCGAGGTGATTGCCGAGGCCGTGGACAATGCGGGTTACAGGCTGGGCACCGATATCTGCCTGGCCGTGGACTGCGCCGCCTCCGAGTTTTACCGCGACGGTGTCTACGACCTGGCGGGTGAGGGCAAGCAGTTCAACAACGAGGCCTTTGCCGACTACCTGGCGGCCCTCGCGGCGAGCCACCCGATCCTCTCGATCGAGGACGGCCTGGACGAATCCGACTGGGCCGGCTGGAAGATACTCACGGACAAGATCGGCGATAAAGTGCAGTTGGTGGGCGACGACCTGTTTGTGACCAATACCCGTATTTTGCAGGAGGGCATCAGCAAGGGCATCGCCAACTCCATCCTGATCAAGCTCAACCAGATCGGCACCCTGTCCGAAACCCTGGATGCGATTGCCATGGCGAAAGCCGCCGGTTACAGCACGGTGATTTCCCACCGCTCGGGGGAGACCGAGGACACGACCATCGCCGACCTGGCGGTGGCCACCGCCGCCGGACAGATCAAGACCGGCTCCCTGTGCCGCTCCGATCGCGTCGCCAAGTACAACCGCCTGCTGCGGATCGAGGCGGAGCTGGCGGGCCAGGCGCCTTACCGGGGCCTGGCGGAATTCTCCCGCCGGGGCTGAGACTTGCGCTGGCTGCTGGCAGGTCTGCTGTTCCTCCTGGTTGTTCTGCAGTATCGCCTGTGGATCGCCGAGGGCAGCCTGGCGGAGCGCCATCGGCTGCAGTCCCAGATCGAGGAGCAGACCCGCATCAACGCCCAGCTGCAGGAACGCAACGCCGCCCTGGAGCGGGAGGTGCTTGACCTGCAAACCGGCAACAAGGGCCTCGAGCAGCGCGCGCGGGAGCAGCTGGGCCTGATTCGCCAGGGCGAAACTTTCTACCAGTTCACCGATAAACCCGCAGGCGCGGCAACCGGGCCGGCGGCTGCGACCTCCGCCGCTGCGCCGGCCGAGCCGGGGCCTTCACCCTGATGGCGCCCGGGCGCTGTTGGGGCGTGGTACCCGCTGCCGGTATCGGCAGCCGCATGGCGGCCGACCTGCCCAAGCAATACCTGCAGATCGCCGGCGCCACCCTGCTCGAGCACAGCCTCAGAGCCCTCCTCGCCAGCGAGCGGATCGCGGCGCTGGTGGTCGCACTGCACCCCGCTGACGAGTTCGCCGCCCGCCTGCCCGTATTCGCCGATGCGCGGGTCAGGCGCGTGGTGGGCGGCGAGCAGCGCAGCGATTCCGTCCTGGCTGCGCTGCAGGCATTGCTGTCCCTGGGAGAGCCCCGGGACTGGGTGCTGGTGCACGACGCTGCCAGGCCATGCCTGCAGGAGGAAGACCTCGCCCGGCTGATCGAGCGGGTCGGCGGCAGTGGCACCGGCGGTATCCTGGCGGAGGCTGTGGTCGATACCGTCAAGGAGGCGAACAGTGAGGGCCTGGTGATGCGCACCCTCGACCGCACCCGGCTGTGGCGGGCCCAGACCCCGCAGATGTTCCGCCTCGGCGAATTGCACGCTGCCCTCGGGCAGGCGAAGGCGCGGGGTCTGGCGCTTACCGACGAGGCTTCCGCGATGGAGCTGGCGGGACACCCGGTGCAGCTGGTGCCCGGCTCGGCCCGCAACCTCAAGGTGACACTGCCCGGGGACCTGCAGCTGGCGGCCTGGTATCTCGAAGGCGGAGGCGGGACGGGGACATGAAGAGCGCGCGGGGCTGGTGTTTATGCGAATAGGCCATGGCTATGATGTCCATCGCTTCGGGACCGGTGCGGAAATCGTGCTGGGCGGCGTACATATACCGTACCACCGGGGCCTGGAGGCACATTCCGACGGGGATGTGCTGATTCACGCGATCTGCGATGCCCTGCTGGGGGCGATCGGCCAGGGAGATATAGGCCGGCACTTCCCGGATACGGACCCCGCCAACGCCAATATCGACAGTCGCCTGCTGTTGCGCCGGGTGGTGGCGCTGGTGCAGGCCGCGGGCTGGCAGCTGGCCAACCTGGACTCCACCCTGGTGGCCCAGGCCCCGCGCATGGCCCCCCATATCGATGCGATGCGGGCGAACCTGGCGGCTGACCTTGCCGCGGATGTCTCCCGGGTGAATGTGAAAGCCACCACCACAGAAAGGCTCGGCTTTACCGGCCGGGAAGAGGGGATCGCCGCCCACGCCGTGGTGCTGCTGCAAGCTGCCCACCCATGAACGCGAGCTGGCCCCGCGCCCGGGGGGTCCCCGCCGCCCATGCCCTGATCCGTTGCCATCCCCGGGACTTCGAAGTCAGCGAGGAACTGGGTTTTGAGCTCTCGGGTGAGGGCGAGCATGTCTTCCTGTATTTGCAGAAACGCGAGCTCAACAGCATGGAGCTGCTGCAGCGGCTGGCAGCACTGAGCGGTGTACCGGAGCGGGATATAGGCCTGAGCGGCCTGAAGGACCGCAACGCGATCACCCGGCAGTGGTTCAGCGTCGGCATGGCCGGGCGGCAGGAGCCCGACTGGCGGGCGCTGGAAACCGGCGGCGATGTGCAGCTGTTGCGGCGGGACCGGCACAGCCGCAAGCTCCGGCGGGGGGTGCACCGCGCCAACCGGTTCCGGCTGTTGCTGCGCGACATCAGCGGGGAGCGCGCCGACCTGGAGCGGCGGCTGCAACAGGCGCGGGAGCAGGGCGCCCCCAACTATTTTGGCGAGCAGCGCTTCGGTCGCGATGGTGCGACCCTGGAGCAGGCGCGCCGCTGGGCGGCGGGAGGCGGGCGCCGCCTGACCCGGGCAAAGCGCAGCCTTTACCTCTCGGCGCTGCGCGCATTCCTGTTCAATACCGCGCTGGCGGCGCGGGTGGAGGCGGGCACCTGGGACACGCCGTGCGAGGGGGACGTCTGCATATTGCAGGGGACCCGCAGCCTGTTTGCCTGCGAACAGGTCGACGCCGACCTGCTGGCGCGCGCCGCCGCCGGCGATGTTCACCCGGGGCTGCCGCTGTGGGGGCGGGGCGCGCCCCCTGCCCCCCGCGGCCGGGCACCGCATCCGCCCGCGGCCCTGGCGGAGCACCTGGGCCTGTGTGAGTTCCTGGAGCGGGAGGGGCTGGAACTCTCCTGGCGGCCCGCCCGCCTGCTGGCTGATGACTTTTGCTGGCAGTTTTGTGATGATGGCGCCCTGCAACTGGACTTCGCCCTGGGTGCCGGCGCTTACGCCACGGCGCTGCTGGCGGAGATTGTCCGGTTTGAACAGGGCCGCATACAACAATACACACAACAAGATAAGCAACAGGGGACATGAAGGGGTGGCAAAGGCGGTGAGCAACGTCGACGTAAACGGCATCGGAATGACGTCACAGCGCACCCGGGAGCGCCTGATCCAGCGCCTGGTGGACCAGGGTATCACCAATCTGAAGGTGTTGGACGTAGTGCGCAGCACGCCGCGGCACCTGTTCCTGGACGAAGCCATGGCCCACCGCGCCTACGAGGATGTGGCGCTCCCCATCGGCTTCCAGCAAACCCTGTCGCAGCCCTACATCGTGGCCAGGATGACGGAACTGCTGCTGGCCGCCGGTCCCCGCGAGCGGGTGCTCGAAATCGGTACCGGCTCGGGCTACCAGACCGCCATACTGGCGCGGCTGGTGGGCGAGGTCTACAGCGTTGAACGCATCCGCCCGCTGCAGCAAAAAGCCAGGCAGCGCCTGCGCCAGCTGAAGCTGCGCAATGTCCATATGAACCATGCCGACGGCGGCCTGGGCTGGCCGGAGCGGGGCCCCTACGACGGTATCCTGGCCACAGCCGCCCCGGAGCGCATACCCGAAGACCTGTTGCAGCAGCTGGCGCCCGGCGGGCGGCTGGTTATTCCCGTGGGCGGCGAAACCCAGCACCTGCAGGTGGTCACCCGCACCCACGAGGGCTTTGATACCCAGATAGTGGAGGCCGTCAACTTCGTGCCCCTGCGCCCCGGCACAGTAAAGTGACGCCGATGAAGCCTCTCGGGGTATTCCTGCGCGGCGTCCTGATGGGTGCGGCGGATATCGTGCCCGGGGTCTCCGGTGGCACCATCGCCTTTATCACCGGCATTTACGATACCCTGCTGGGCAGCATCCGCGCCTTCGACCTGGCGCTGCTGGCGCTGCTCT
>Ga0316188_10000130_pt1 | contig 25608 bp, 16 predicted proteins | sample Phiworburrow1_MG_FD_204933 | JGI IMG/M metagenome (GOLD analysis project Ga0316188, IMG submission 204933) | Coastal sediment microbial communities from Maine, United States - Phippsburg worm burrow 1 | ecosystem: Environmental > Aquatic > Marine > Coastal > Sediment | place: USA: Maine... | reverse complement strand
ACCAGGCCGTCCACTGGGCGGTACCAGGCCTCGGGCGTGCCGATGCCGCCGGCGACGAAGCGCGCCGCGACCAGCCCGCCCAGGCTGTGGCCCAGCAGCAGCAACGGCCCGGCGTGGGCAGTGCGCACGCAGTCGACGACGCGGCCAAGGTCGTCGAGCAGGTCATCGGCACGGTGCAGGCCGCCGCGCGCGCCTTCGCTGCGGCCATGGCCGCGATGGTCGTAGCCGGTCACGGCCCAGCCCCAGGTATTCAGCCGTTCCGCCACGTGCACGTAGCGGCCGATGTGCTCGCCCAGCCCATGCACGATCAGCACGGTGCCGCGCGCCGGTTCCGCTGCGGGCCAGGCCTGCAGATGCAGCTTCAGGCCATCGGCGGCGTTCAGCGTGGCGGGCAGGGCGCTCGGTCGGCCGGTGGCCGGGTTGCGCAGCGGGGCGTCCATGCGCTGCAGTGTAGGCGCCGAGGCGAGCTGGTCAATCGGGGCGGGCGATCAGTCCAGCGGCCCGCGCCAGCCGCCGCCCAGGGCCTTATACAGGTTGACCTGGTTCTGCACCAGTGAAGCCTGCGCAATCACTACCAGCAGCTGCGACTGGAACAGCGCGCGCTGCGCATCTAGAACGTCGAGATAGCTCGAGGCGCCATTGCGGTAACGCAGGTCGGCCAGCATGAAGCGCTTTTCTTCGGCCTGCGACTGCGCACGCAGCGCACGCAGCTGCTCGCTCAGCGTGGCGCGGCCGGCCAATGCGTCGGCCACTTCGCGAAAGGCGGTCTGGATCGAACGCTCGTACAGGGCCACTGCGATGTCGCGATTGACCTGGCTGACTTCCAGGTTGGCCTGGTTTGCGCCGGCGTCGAAGATCGGCAGCACGATGCGCGGCGCGAACTGCCAGGCGCTGTTGGAGAACAGGCCGCTCAGGTCGTCGCTGGCAAAGCCGGCACCACCGGTAAGTGTGATGCGCGGATAAAAGGCCGCGCGCGCCGCGCCGATGTTGGCGTTGGCAGACTTCAACAGCCGCTCGGCACGCTGGATGTCGGGGCGGCGTTCGAGCAGCTCCGACGGCAGCCCGGCGGGCAGGTCGGCCAGCAGGCCCTGCGCTTCCAGCGGCCGCCCCTCGGGCAGCCGGCCGCCCGGTGCCTGGCCCAGCAGCAGTACCAGCGCATTGGAGTCCTGTGCACGCTGGCGCTGCAGCAGCGCCAGCGACGCGCGTGCGCCCTCGACCAGTGTCACCGCCTGCGCGAAGTCGTAGGCCGACGACGCGCCGTTCTCGTAGCGCAGCTTTTGCAGCCGGTAGCTGTCCTCGCGCGTGGCCAGCGTCCTGCGCGTGACCTCGAGCTGCTCGTCGTCGGCAAGCAGCGTGTAGTAGGCATTGGCCACCGCAGCCACCAGGCTGATCTGTGCCGCCTTGCGTGCCTCCTCGGTCGCGAAGAACTGCTCGAGCGCGGCGTCGCTCAGGCTGCGCACCCGGCCGAACAGGTCGAGCTCGTAACCGACGATGTTCAGCCCCGTGGTGTAGAAGATGCTCGTACCGCTGCCCGAAGCCTTGGGCTCGGCCAGGCCCGTGGCGCCGAGCGTCACGGTGGGCAGCTCGAAGGAACGCTGGATCTGGTACTGCGCGCGTGCCTGCTCGATGTTGAGCACCGCCACGCGCAGGTCGCGGTTGTTGCGCAGCGCGATCTGGATCAGCGCCTTCAGCCGCGGATCGGTGAAGAACTGCTGCCACTCCAGCTCGGCGGCGGGCACGATGGCGGTTTCGCCCGGCACCGGCTCGCCGGGGTATGCCGCTGGCACTGGCGCGCTCGGGCGCTCGTAGGGCGGCGCCATCGAGGTGCAGGCGGCCAACAGCGAGGCAGCCAGCGCGGCGATCGGAGGGGCCATCACGCACTTGCGTCTCATGCCGGCCCCTGGCCTGCGGCGGCCACCGGCGCGTCGCCCTCGTGCGCATCGTGACGGCGCTGCCGCTCGCTGCCCTTGAAGATGCGCCGCACGACGACGAAGAAAATCGGCACGAACAGCACCGCCAGCACGGTGGCGCTAAGCATGCCGCCGACCACCGCGGTGCCGATGGCGCGCTGCCCGGCCGAGCCGGCGCCGCTGGCCACTAGCAGCGGCACGACACCGAAGACGAAGGCCATCGAGGTCATGATGATCGGGCGGAAGCGCAGGTGCGATGCTTCGAGCACGGCGTCGACCAGGCCCTTGCCCTGCGCGTGTGCTTCCTTGGCGAACTCGATGATCAGCACCGCGTTCTTCGCCGCCAGGCCGATGATGGTGATCAATCCAACCTTGAAGTACACGTCGTTGGCCGTGCCGGCGACGGTGGCGCCCAGCAGCACGCCCAGCACACCCAGCGGCACCGCCAGCAGCACCGCGAGCGGGATCGACCAGCTCTCGTACAGCGCGGCCAGGCACAGGAACACCGACAGCAGTGAAAAGCCGAAGAGGATGAAGGCGGTTGCGCCGGACAGTTTTTCCTCGCGCGACTGGCCGGTCCACTCGAAGGCGAAGCCGGCCGGCAACTGGCCGGCCAGGCGCTCCATCTCGGCCAGCGCTTCGCCGGTGCTGACGCCCGGCGCTGCGCTGCCGGAGATGCGCATCGTTGGATAGCCGTTGTAGCGCACCGTCTGCATCGGCCCCGTGACCCAGCGCGTGCTGGCAAAGGCCGACAGCGGCACCGGCTTGCCGGCGCTGCTCAGCACGTTCAGCTTGAGCAGGTCCTCGGGTTGCATACGCGCGGCCGCGTCGGCCTGCACCACCACGCGCTGCAGCCGTCCGCTGCTCGGGAAGTCGTTGACGTAGGTTGAGCCCAGCGCGGTGGACACCGCGGCGTTGATGGCCTCGAAACCCACGCCCAGCGCGTTCGCCTTGTCGCGGTCGATGTCCAGCTGCAGCTGCGACGCGTCTTCCAGCCCGTCGGGGCGAAGGCCCGTGAGCAGCTTGCTCTGCCCGGCCAGGCCAAGCAATTGGTTGCGCGCGGCCACCAATGCGTCGTGGCCGGCGCCGCCGCGGTCCTGCAGCCGGAAGGCGAAGCCCGACGAGGTGCCGAGCTCAGGGATCGGCGACGGGCTGAGTGGGAAGATGAAGGCATCGCGCACGCCACTCAGCGCACCGAAGGCGCGGCCCGCCACCGCCTGTGCACTGCTGCCCGGGCCCTTGCGTTGGTCCCAGTCCTTCAGCGTGACGAAGGCCAGCGCCGCGTTCTGGCCGCTGCCCGAAAAGCTGAAGCCGAGCACGCTGACCATGCTCTGCACCTCGGGCTGCTTGAGCATGAAGCCTTCGACCTGCTGCATCACCTGCAGCGTGCGGTTCTGCGTGGCGCCCGGCGGCAGTTGCACCAGCACGATCAGGTAGCCCTGGTCTTCGGACGGCAGGAAGGACGTGGGCAGGCGGTTGAACAGCCAGCCCACGGCCACCAGGATCGCCAGGTAGATCACCAGGAAGCGCCCGGTGCGCCGCAGCAAGCGCGCCACCAGCCCTTCGTAGGCATGGGTAGTGCGCGCGAAGCCGCGGTTGAACATGCCGAAGAAGCCGCCCTTGACATGCTTGTGGCCGGCTTCCACCGGCTTCAGCAGCGTGGCGCACAGCGCGGGGGTGAGCGACAGTGCCATGAAGGCCGAGAACAGGATCGACGACACCATCACGGCCGAGAATTGACGATAGATGTTGCCGATCGAGCCGCTGAAGAAGGCCAGCGGCACGAACACCGACACCAGCACCACGGTGATGCCGATGATGGCGCCGCTGATCTGGCCCATCGCCTTGCGCGTGGCCTGCAGCGGCGGCAGGCCCTCCTCGCTCATGATGCGTTCGACGTTCTCGACCACCACGATGGCGTCGTCGACGACGATGCCGATGACCAGCACCATCGCGAACATGGTGAGCACGTTGATCGAGAAGCCCAGCGCCAGCAGCACCGCGAAGCTGCCCAGCAGCGACACCGGCACTACGATGGTCGGGATCAGCGTGTAGCGGATGTTCTGCATGAACAGGTACATCACCAGGAACACCAGCGCCACCGCTTCGAGCAGCGTCATCACCACCTGGCGGATCGAGATCTCGACGAAGCGCGAGCTGTCGTAGGGGATGCTGTACTTGACGCCGGGCGGGAAGAACTTCGACAGCTCGGTCATGCGTTCGCGCACCGCCCGCGCGGTGGCCAGCGCATTGCCGGTGGGGGACAACTGCACGCCGATGCCGGTGGACGGGTTGCCATTGAGCCGCGCCGAGGTGCCGTAGGACTGCGCACCGAGTTCGATGCGCGCCACATCCTTCAGCCGCACGGTGGAGCCGTCGGCGTTGGCGCGCAGCACGATGTCGCCGAACTGCTGGACCGTGCTCAACTGCCCGTCCATCACCACCGTGGCGAAGATCGCCTGGTCGGCCAGATTCGGCAGCTCGCCGATGGTGCCCGAGGTGACCTGCGCGTTCTGCGCGCGGATGGCACCTGTGACGTCGTTGGTCGACAGGTTGTAGCCGACCAGCTTGGCCGGGTCGATCCAGATGCGCATCGCGCGCTCGGTGCCGAACAACTGTGCCTGGCCAACGCCCGGCACGCGCTGCAGCTCTGGCAGCACGTTGCGCGCCGCGAAGTCGCCCAAGGCCACCGGCGTGAAGGCCGGATCGTCAGACGACAGGATCGTGAACAGCAGGAAGTTCGAGCGGGCCTTGTCCACGCGCACGCCCTGCTGCACCACCGCGGCCGGCAGCCTAGGCGTGGCGCGTCCCAGCCGGTTCTGCACGTCCACCTGTGCCTGGTCGGAGTTGGTGCCGGGCTCGAAGCTCAGCGTGATCTGCCCGCTTCCATTGGCCTGGCTCACCGACTCCATGTAGATCAGGCCGGGCGAGCCGTTCATCTCGCGCTCGATGACGCTGATGACGCTGTCTTCCAATGTCTGCGCCGAGGCCCCCGGATAGGCCGCGCTGATGACGATCGACGGCGGCGCGACGGTGGGGTACTGAGCCACCGGCAGCTGCATGATCGACACGCTGCCCAGCACCGCGATGAACAGTGCGATCACCCACGCGAAGATCGGGCGGTCAATGAAGAAAGCGGCCATGGCGCTTGGACTCTCAGCCGCCGGAGGCCGGGCGTGCGGCCGACGCGGCGCTGGCCGGCGCCCCGGCCCCGCTCCCGCCGCCTGCCCGGACCGCAGCGCCTGGGCCCGCATCGTTGGAACGGCCACCGCCCGGCTGCCACGGCACCGGCTTCACCGGCGCGCCGCCGCGCAACTTCTGGAAGCCGTCGACCATGACCTTCTCGCCGGGTTTCAGCCCGTCCAGGATCAGCCATTGCCCGTCCTGCACGCCACCCACCTTGACCTGGCGAGGCTGCACCTTGCCGTCGTCGCCGACGACCATCACCGTGTCGCTGGTGGGCCCGCGTGTCACCGACTGCTGCGGCAAAGTGATGGCGTCGCGCATCTGCGCCTGGTCAAGCAGCACGCGCACATACATGCCCGGCAACAGCAAGCCGGTGGGGTTGGGCACCTCGGCGCGCAGCGTGATCTGGCCGGTGCCGGGGTCGACCGTCAGGTCCGAGAACAGCAGCTTGCCGCTGAGCCTGTATTCGCTGCCGTCTTCGAGCAGCAGGCGCACGCGCGCCGCGTCGCCGCCGCCGGCACGCTGCAACTGGCCGCTTTCGAGCGCGCGACGCAGCCGCAGCACCTCGGCCGTGGACTGCGTGAAGTTCAAGTACATCGGGTTGATCTGCTGCACTACCGCCAGTTGCGTGGCCTCGCCCTGGCCGACCAGCGCGCCCTCGGTCACCAGCGCGCGGCCGATGCGCCCGCCGATCGGCGCGGTCACCGTGGCGTAGCCGAGGTTGATCTGCGCGCTCTGCACTGCGGCCTTGGCGGCGGCCACGTCGGCCTCGGCCTGCTTCTGCGCGGCCACCGCGTTGACGTATTCCTGCTTGCTGATGGCATCGGCTTCGAGCAGTGGCTTGTAGCGCGTGGCCTGTTCGCTCGCCTGTGTCAGGTTGGCCTGCGCACGCGCCAGCGTGGCCTGGGCACTGGACAGCGCCGCCTGGTAGGGTGCGGCATCGATCTGGAACAGCACCTGCCCGGCCTTGACGTCACTGCCTTCGCGGAACAGGCGCTTTTGCAGGATGCCGGCCGCGCGCGCGCGCACCTGCGCCACGCGCGAGGCTTCCAGCCGGCCCGGCAGCTCGGTGGTGATGGGCACGGCGCGTGGCGTGACCGTGACCACGCCCACCTCGGCCGGCGGCATGCCGCCACCCGGCGGCTTGCCTGGCGCGGGCGCCTGGGCATCGCAGGCGGCCAGCATTGCCAGTACCAGCAGCGCCGCGGTGCTCGCGCTGCGGCGCCGCGCGACAGCCGCCCTCTGTTGCGACTGCGTCCAAAGCCCCATGCAAGATCCCTTCACGCGCGCCTGGCGCGGCACGCATCCTTTTCCTCGACCCGGGTCGGGCCAGTCGCCGTTATACCGACACTCGCGATCAGCCGCGCCGGCACCGCCCTTACGCGCGCTCGAACTTGAAGACCGACACGCGCGCGCGCAGGTTCGGCCAGCGCCGCACCACCAGGCCGTCGTGCAGGCCGAAGCTGTCGATGATCTGCAACCCGGTCTTGCGCGCCAGCACCTCGAAATCGATGTGCGTGCCGACGCGGATGTTGGGCGTGTCGTACCACTGGTAGGGCAGCGCCTTGGTCACCGGCATGCGCCCGGCCAGCACGCGCAGCCGGTTGGGCCAGTGTGCGAAGTTCGGGAAGCTGACGATGCCGATGCGCCCGACGCGCGCCGTCTCGCGCAGCATGTTCTCGGTGTTGCGCAGGTTCTGCAGGGTTTCCAGCTGCAGCACCACGTCGAAGCTGTGGTCCTCGAACAGCGCCAGGCCTTCTTCGAGGTTGAGCTGGATGACGTTGACGCCGCGCTGCGCGCAGGCCAGCACGTTGGCGTCGGCGATCTCGATGCCGTAGCCGCTGCAGCCGCGGTGCTGCTTCAGGTGCGCCAGCAACTCGCCGCCGCCGCAGCCCAGGTCGAGCACCCGCGAGCCCGGCGGCACCAGGTTCGCGATGATCTCCAGATCCGCGCGTTCGCTCAAGTGAACCCCTCGTCCGACGAGTACGTCGGCCGATCCCTCGACGGGATGCGGGCCGGCTTGGGAGCGGCCCGGCGCTCGGCCCGCCTCACGCTCGTTCCTCCGCGCCGACGCGCTCGAGGTAGGCACGAAGCACGCCGTGATAACGCGCGTCGTCGAGCAGGAACGCATCGTGGCCGTGCGGCGCGTCGATCTCGGCGTAGCTGACGTCGATGCGGTTGTCCACCAGCGCCTTGACGATCTCGCGCGAGCGCTCGGGCGCGAAGCGCCAGTCGGTGCTGAAGCTGACGATCAGGAACTTGTTGTCGCGCGCCGGCACGAAGGCGCGTGCGAGGTCGTCGCCCGCGTCGCGCGCCGGGTCAAAGTAATCCAGCGCCCGCGTGATCAGCAGGTAGGTGTTGGCGTCGAAGTATTCGCTGAACTTGTCGGCCTGGTGACGCAGGTAGCTCTCGATCTGGAACTCGATCTCCTGCGTGCTGTATGCGGGCGTCGTGCCGCGCAGGCTGCGGCCGAACTTCGCGTCCATCGAGTCGTCGGACAGGTAGGTGATGTGGCCCAGCATGCGCGCCACCCGCAAGCCCCGTCGCGGCACCACGCCGTGCTGCTGGTAGTGGCCGCCGTGGAAGTCGGGGTCGGTGACGATAGCGCGCCGCGCCACCTCATTGAAGGCGATGTTCTGCGCCGACAGGTTCGGTGCGCTGGCGATGGCGATGCAGTGGCGCACGCGTCCGGGATGGCGCAGCGACCAGGCCAGCGCCTGCATGCCGCCCAGGCTTCCGCCGATGACGGCGGCCAGCTGGTCGATGCCAAGCGCCTGCAGCAGCAGCGCCTGCGCATCGACCCAGTCCTCTACCGTCACCACCGGGAAGTCGGCGCCGTAGGGCTTGCCTGCGTTGGCTGGGTTCGGGCTCGTCGGCCCAGTGCTGCCGAAGCACGAGCCGGGGTTGTTGATGCCGATGACGAAGAAGCGGTCGGTGTCCAGCGGCTTGCCCGGACCGACCAGGTTGTCCCACCAGCCGGTGCCATTGGCCTGGCCTTCGTAGTGGCCGGCGACATGGTGACTGGCGTTAAGAGCATGGCACACCAGGACCGCGTTGCTGCGCGACGCATTCAGCGTGCCGTAGGTCTCGTAGACCAGCGTGTAGTCGGCGAGCGAGACGCCGCTTCGTAGCTGCAGCGGCTGCGCGAAGTGCATCGACTGAGGAGTGACCGTGCCGATCGAAGCCATGTGCCCGCAAACGAGAAACCCGGTGCCGCAGGAAAGGAGGCGGTCACCGGGTGGGCCTCTTTAGCTGCATTTGTTAAAGCGCCCGCAATCTGGATCAAATCGGCGCTGGGCCGGAGTATAGCGACGAGGCTTTGAACGCCGCCAATGGCCATTCGGCCAGCCCGATGGCGGGCGACGCACCGTCCCGGCGGCGCCGTCGAGCCGCTGCGCCGCCGCTGCCTGCAGGCGAAGCGGCCCGCCAGCGCGATTGGGGCTAGGTCGAGCCCGTGTTCGTGCCGGCGGCCTCGCAGGGCTGGCCCGGCACACGGCGCGCACCGGCCGCGAAGTCGGGCCGCGCGACGTTGGTGGCGCGCCCCGGCCCGCGGCGCTCGCTGCGTGGCGCCTCCTCGTGGGGGGTTGTTGCCGACGTCGTCGTGACCAACGACGCCGTGGCCGCTGCCAACTGCTGCACCGCGCTGCCGACTTCGGCCAGCGCCGCCGCGGCCTGAGCGGCGCGCGTTGCGCCAGCGGTGACATGGGTCTGGTTCGATTGCATAAGTGCCTTGATCTCGCGCGCCGCTTCGGCGCTGCGCTGCGCCAGGCCTCGCACTTCGGCAGCGACCACGGCAAAGCCACGGCCTTGCTCGCCCGCGCGGGCGGCTTCCACCGCGGCGTTCAGCGCCAGCAGGTTGGTCTGGAAGGCCAGCCGATCGATGACGCCGACGATCTCGGTGATGCGCCGTGAATCCCGGTCGAGCCCTTCGACGCTGGCGGCTACCTCGGCCACCGCGCCGGCGCCGCGCCGCGCCGCGCCGTCGGCGTCTTCGCCCAGGCGTAGCGCCAGGCGTGCCTGCACGGCGTTGTCCCGCAGGCGCTGGCTGAGGGCGGCCAGAGCGTCGCGCGCGACCTGCTGCTCCTGTGCCTGGGATGCGTCGGCCTGCTGCTTCGCGGCCTGCGTTGCGGCGAGCGCGGCTGTGGCCGCATCGGCGCGTTCGGCCTGCTCGCGCTGCGCTTCAGCTGCCGCGGCCAGGCCGGCTTGCACGCGGCCCAGGTGCGCCATCAGCGTGTCGGCCTCGACGCCGTCGGTCCCGGAACCCGGGCTCGACACGGCCAGCTGCCGGGCCATTGCCAGCGCCTGTTTGGACGTGCCACCCAGGCGAAGCGCCAGCGCGCGCCGCAGCGTCAGTAGCCACAGGACCGCGCCGAACAGGGCGCCGGCCAAAGCGGCGCCGATCCATGCCGCCGCGGTCACTGCAGGCCCGGCTCGGCAAGGCCGAGCTCGGAATTGCACAGCAGCCGGTCGACGTCCAGCAAGAGCAGCAGCCGCGCATCGACCGTGCAGATCGCCTGCAGATGTTCGGCGCGTAGGCCGGTGTCCAGCGCCGGCACGTCGCGATGCTGTGCCAAGTCGAGCGCGATCACGTCGTCGACCGCGTCCACGACCAGGCCAATGACGCGGCGCCCGACGTTGAGCACGATGACCACGGTGAAGTCGTCGCAGGTCGCCGCCCCCAGGCCGAACTTCAGTCGCAGATCGATGATCGGCACGATGGTGCCGCGCAGGTTGACCACGCCCCGGACGAAGTGCGGCGCGTGTGCGATGCGGGTTGGTGGCTCGTAGGAGCGGATCTCCTGCACGCGCAGGATGTCGATGCCGTACTCGTCGCTGCCGAGCCGGAAGGCCAGGTACTCTCGCTGCGTCGCCGCGTTCTGCGGCGCGCGGCTGTCCTGCAAAGTGGTGCTGGGGGTCATGAGCGGCTCCTCGATCCGGGGCGTGCAGCGGCCATCGCCTGTGCCAACTCCCCTGTGCCGGTATCGGCCATCGCGCGCGCAGCTTGAGCGGCTTCGTTCGCGATGGCGTTCAAAGCTCAGACAGCGATGCGGGCCGTCTCGCACCACAAAGCGCCAACAGACATCTGCCCGATCGAATGCAGCCGCGGCTCAGCGCTGGGCGTGCCGCACCAGCGCGGCCACGTCCAGAATCAGCGCCACGCGCCCGTCGCCAAGCAGCGTCGCACCGGCCACGTTGTCCACCCGCGCGTAGTTGGCCTCCAGGTTCTTCACCACCACCGGCTGCTGGCGCAGCAACTCGTCCACGCGCAGCGCGACGCACTGGCCCTGCGACTCGGCCACGACCAGTATCGATCCGCTGCCTGACGCGGTGTGCGGCACGGCGAAAATGCGCGCCAGGTCGAGCACCGGCACCAGCGTGTCCCGATGGCGCAGCACCTGGGCTTCGCCACCCAGGCCATGCAGCACGGCCGCCTCGGCGCGCAGTGACTCCACCACCGCCGCCAGCGGCAGGACGTAGGTCTCGTCGGCCACGCGCACCGTCATGCCTTCCATGATGGCCAGCGTCAGCGGCAGCCGCACGCGCAGTGTCATGCCCTGGCCGGGCTGCGACTCGATCTCCACTGAGCCGCCCAGCTCGGCGATGTTGCGCTGCACCACGTCCAGACCGACACCGCGGCCGGACACTTCGGTGACCTGCGCGGCCGTGGAGAAGCCGGGAGCGAAGGTCAGCGCCCAGACCTGCTCGTCGCGCAACGTGTCCGGCGCGGGAAGACCGCGCTCGCGGGCCTTGTCCAGCAGCACCTGCCGCGACAGGCCGCGCCCGTCGTCGCGCACCTCGATGACGATCGAGCCGCCCTGGTGCGAAGCCGCCAGCGTGATCGTGCCGGCCGCCGGCTTGCCCGCCGCGATGCGCTCGGCCGGCGGCTCGATGCCGTGGTCGGCGCAGTTGCGCACCAGGTGCGTCAGTGGGTCGGAGAGCCTCTCCACCAGGCCCTTGTCGAGCTCGGTGGCGTCGCCGACGGTGACCAGTTCGATCTGCTTACCCAGCTGGCGGGCCAGGTCGCGCAGCAGCCGCGGAAAGCGGCTGAACACCACCGACATCGGGATCATGCGGATCGACATCACCGCGTCCTGCAGCTGGCGCGTATGCCGCTCCAGCTCCGCAAGCTCGGCGGCCAGCTGACGCTGCGCATCGCCTGGCAGCGTGGCGCAGCGCTGCACCAGCATCGACTGGGTGATGAGCAGCTCGCCAACCAGGTTGAGCAGCGCATCGACCTTGTCCAGCGGCACGCGCAGCGTGGCCGCGTCCGGGGTCTGCGTGACCGGTGTGGCAGATGCCCGACCCGTCGCAGGTGGCGCTGCCTTCGGCGTTCCCTCCGGCTCCAGGCGCAGCTGCTCCGCAGCGAGGTGGAAGGACAGCACGTCGCGCAGTTCGGCGTCGCTGCTGCGCGTGATCAGGCGGTAGCGGTGCAGTCCATCGGCAGGCCCGGCCGTGGAGTCGGCTTCGATGTGACCGAGATCGGGAATATCAGCAAACAGCTCCAGTACCTCGGCCACCACGCCGGCGTCGCGCAACGGCCCGATCGTCAGCCGCAGCCTGCGCTCTGGCGCCAGGTCTGCGGGCTCGGCGAGGACCAGTTCGCGCAGCCGCGCCAGCGGCACGGTCACGTCAGGCGCCGGCGCGCCGCCGGTCTGGTGGGCAGCCAGTTGCGACCGCAGCGCGTCGGCGGCATGCAGCAGGCCGTCCACCATCGCCGCGCTGGGCTGCAGTTCGTGCCGGCGCAGCCGGTCGAGCAGCGTTTCCATCTGGTGCGTCAGCTCGGCCACGTCGGCCATGCCGAAGGTGGCGGCGCCGCCCTTGATGGAATGTGCGCAGCGGAAGATCGCGTGCAGCGCCTCGTCGTCGGGCGAGGCCGGGTCCAGCGCCAGCAGCAGCTGCTCCAGGCGCTGCAGGTTCTCGGCGGCCTCGTCGAAGAACAGCGCGTGGTAGGCCCCGAGGTCGGTGCCCGTTTCGGGCAGGGGCGGCGGCGGGGTGGGCATGGGCGGAGGGGCCCGGGCCACAACGGCGCAGGGCGTGTCGCGCAGTATGCGCTGTGCACCCGCGCCGTGAACGGCCGATCTGCGGGGTAATCGGCGCCCAGAGTCGGTACCGCCCTCAACTTCGCCGGTCGGCGACCGATAGGGAAACGACAGCCCCGGCCGAAGAGGAGCCCAGTGAGCGATCCCTCCCAGATGAAATTCCTGGTCGTCGACGACTTCTCGACGATGCGGCGCATCGTGCGCGGCCTGCTCAAGGAAATGGCCTGCAACAACGTCGCCGAGGCCGAGGATGGGGCCGCCGCGCTGAGCATGCTGCGCGCGCAGCGCTTCGACTTCGTGGTGTCCGACATCAACATGCCGAACATGGATGGCTTCGCGCTGCTCGAGGCGATCAAGGCCGATGCCGCGCTGCGCCACCTGCCGGTGCTGATGGTCACGGCCGAGGCGCGCAAGGAAGACATCGTGCGCGCGGCGCAGAACGGCGCGGCCGGCTACATCGTCAAGCCCTTCAGCAAGGCCACGCTGGAGGAGAAGGTGCAGCGCATCCTGCTGAAGATGAGCGTGACAGCATGAGCGCGCCGAGCTCCACGTCGTCGCAGGCGGCCGGCGCCGCAGCTCCGGCCCGCGGCAGCCAGCAGGAGGCTTCGGACGCGCTGGCGCTGAACGCCCTGCCGCAGATGCCGCCGGACACGTCGGCCGCGCTCTTCGAGCAGCTCGGGCTGGTCACGCAGCGGTTGCAGGCCATGCTGGGACAGCTCGATGCGCTGCCGCAGCTGCAGCGTTCCGCCCAGGCGCTGCCAGTGGCGCGTGGCCGGCTCGACGAGGTGGCCCACAAGAACTTCCAGGCGGCCGACAGCGTGCTGGGCGCGGTGGAGCAGGCCAAGCAGGAGCGCGCGTGCATCGCTGCGGCGGCGCGACGCCTGCAGCAGCCGCACATCGGTGCAACCGCGCTGCGCGCCGATGCGCTGCACATTGAGGCCGCCGCCTCGCGCCTCGATACGCACCTCACCGACATCATGGTGGCGCAGTCCTTCCACGACCTGAGCGGCCAGACGCTGGCCAAGGTGGCGGCTCTGGCGGTGGAACTCGAGTCCGGCCTGGTTCAGCTGCTGCAGGGCAGCAGCGCGCCGGCTCCGGCCGGACCCGTGGCCCCGTTGGCGCGCGACCAGCGCGAGGTGGACGAACTGCTCGCCAGCCACGGCCTCTAAGCCCGGCGTAGCGGCCATGCTGAAGAAGATCGGCGTCGACGAGCTGCGACCGGGCATGCACCTGCATGCCGTGTGCAAGCCCTGGCTGGACCACCCGTTCTGGGTCCAGCGTTTCGTGATCCGCGACGCGCAGGACCTGGAGCGCGTGCGCGCCAGCGGCGCCGCCGAATGCCTGATCGACACGCGCAAGGGCCTCGACGTGGCCGTGCCGGCTGCGCCACCGCCTGCCGTGCCCGTCGTCGACGAGCCCGTAATGCCGGCCGTCGACGCCTGGCTGCTGCCCTGCAGTCTGGAGGACGAAGCCACTCGCGCGGTGCAACTGTGCGCCGCTGCGCGCCACACCGTGGTAGCCCTGTTCGAGCAAGCCCGCTTGGGCCGCGCGCTGCAGACCGAAGGCTGCGCGACGCTGGTGGACCAGATCGCGGGCTCGATGCAGCGCAACGCCAGTGCGCTGCTCGGCATGGTGCGGCTGAAGTCGCACGACGACTACACCTTCCTGCACTCCGTCGCGGTGTGCACGCTGATGGTCGGGCTGGCGCGGCAGATGGGCATGGACGAGGATCAGGTGCGCGATGCTGGCCTGGCCGGGCTGCTGCACGACATGGGCAAGGCGAAGATCGCGCTGGCCGTGCTGAACAAGCCCGGCAAGCTCAGTGCCGAGGAGTACGAGCTGGTCAAGCGACACCCGCGTCACGGCCACGACATGCTTCTCGACACCGAGGCCCCGAGCGCCATGGCTCTGGACGTGTGCCTGCACCACCACGAGCGCCCAGACGGCAAGGGCTACCCGGAGGGGCTCGGCGGCCATGCCTTCAGCGTGCCGGCGCGCATGGCCGCCGTGTGCGACGTCTATGACGCGATCACCTCCAACCGGCCCTACAAGGACGGCTGGGGTCCGGCCGACTCGATCGCCAAGATGGCGGAGTGGACGCGGCTGGGCAAGTTCGACGCGGGCGTGTTCCGTGCCTTCGTCGATTGCGTCGGCATCTATCCGGTGGGCTCGCTGGTGCGCCTGCAGTCGCAGCGACTGGCGGTGGTTGTCGAGCAAAGCCGTGGCGTGCCGACCGCGCCGCGTGTTAGGGTGTTCTATTCAATCCGCGCACAAATGGCGATTCCCACCGAGACTCTCGACCTGAGCCTGCCGGGCTGTCGCGACCGTATCCTCGGCCGGGAATCGAACACGCAGTGGCGCTTCCCGTTCCTCGACGCGCTGGCAACACCGACGGTGGGGCGACGACCCTAGGAGTTCGCGATGCGCGACTGGCTGGACCGGCTCGACCAAGCGCTGCCGCTGCGCTATGCGACCTGGCTGCTGTGCGGCGTGGGTCTGCTGCTGTCGGCCTTCACCTGGGTCGCCTTCGACGGCGGGGGGCTGCTGGTGCTGCTGTTCGGCGCACTCAGCCTGCTCGGCTGGCGCGACACGCGGCAGACGCGTCATTCGGTGCTGCGCAACTACCCGGTCATCGGGCACATGCGCTACCTGTTCGAATACATCCGCCCCGAGATCCGCCAATACTTCATCGAGCCCGACAACGAGGCCGCGCCCTTCTCGCGCCAGCAGCGCTCGCTGGTCTACCAGCGCGCCAAGGTCGACAGCGACAAGCGCCCTTTCGGAACGCAGCAGGACGTGCAGGCGCACGGCTACGAGTGGATCAACCACTCGATGGTGCCGACGACGCTGCCGACCCACGACTTTCGCATTACCATCGGCGCAGGGCGCGAGCAGCCCTATTCGGCCAGTGTGTTCAACATCTCGGCGATGAGCTTCGGCTCGCTCAGCGCCAACGCCATCCTGGCGCTGAACGGCGGCGCGGCGCGCGGCAACTTCGCGCACGACACCGGCGAAGGCTCGGTCAGCCAGCACCACCGCGTGCACGGCGGTGACCTGATCTGGGAGATCGGCTCGGGTTACTTCGGGTGCCGCAACCACGACGGCAGCTTCAACGAGGATAGCTTCGCCGCCACCGCGCGCTCGCCGCAGGTGAAGATGATCGAGCTCAAGCTCAGCCAGGGCGCCAAGCCGGGGCACGGCGGCGTGCTTCCCGGGCCCAAGGTGACGATCGAGATCGCAAGCGCGCGCGACGTGCCGGTCGGCGTGGACTGCGTCAGCCCGGCGCGCCACCCGGCCTTCGCGACGCCGCGCGAAATGCTGCAGTTCATCGAGCGGCTGCGCACGCTGTCGGGTGGCAAGCCGACCGGCTTCAAGCTGTGCATCGGCCACCCCTGGGAATGGTTCGCGATCTGCAAGGCGATGCTGGAGACCGACATCGTGCCCGACTTCATCGTCGTCGACGGCGGCGAAGGTGGCACGGGCGCCGCGCCGCTGGAGTTCAGCAATCACGTCGGCGCGCCGCTGCAGGAGGGTCTGCTGCTGGTGCACAACACGCTGCAGGGCCTGGGACTGCGCAGGCGGATCAAGATCGGCTGCGCCGGCAAGGTGGTCAGCGCCTTCGACATCGCGCGGGCGATGGCGTTGGGCGCCGACTGGTGCAATGCCGCGCGCGGCTTTATGTTCGCCCTGGGCTGCCTGCAATCGCAGACCTGCCACACCGGTGCCTGCCCGACCGGCGTGGCGACGCAGGATCCGCACCGGCAGAAGGCGCTGGTTGTGGCCGACAAGCTCGAGCGCGTCTACCGCTTCCACGAGAACACGCTGAAGGCGCTAAAGGAGTTGGTGCAGGCCGCCGGCCTCAGCCATCCCAACGAGATCAGCGCGTACCACATCGTGCGCCGCGCCGCGGACCACGAAGTGCGGCTGCTGGCCAACGTGCTGCCCTATGTGCCGCCCGGCGCGCTGGTGGCGGCGATCGGCGGTCAGGGCGAGTGGCCGCACAACGTGTTCAAGCGGTACTGGCCGATGGCCAGCGCCGACACCTTCGCGCCGCAGAACCCGACCGATGCTGCGATTCACGCCGATCCGGTTTCCAGCTGGGGCTTGCTGGCCTGAACTGCGGGCGTGTGGCTTCTGCTCCGATGCGACGGGTCAGGCTTGGCGACTTCTCGCGCCGTATGGCGGCCGACGCCCCGCCCCAACGCTCGAACGCGTGGACGTCTGAAGGACGGTGATGCGCCGCAACCAGCCCCTCATCGCAAAAGTCCGGCGCGGGGCCCGCGTGGGAAGTGAAACCCATGCGCCTGCGGGTGTGGGACGGCCTCCCGCACTGCCCGGCTTTCAGGTGATCACGGTCGGCGCGCTGCGCCCGGTGCGTGCGCGGATGCCTGCGAGTTGCTCGGCCACGTCGATCAGCCCGGCCAGCGCCGGCTGCGTCGGCTGCAAGAGCGCCGCGGGATCGCTCTCGAAGCGCTCCAGATAGACGCGCAGCGTCGCGCCCTCGGTGCCGGTGCCCGACAGACGGAACACGATGCGCGAGCCGCCGTCGAAGAATACCCGCAGCCCCTGCCCCTGGCTGACCGAGCCGTCAACCGGGTCGGTGTAGGCGAAGTCGTCGGCTCGGCTGACGCGGTAGTCGCCGAAGTAGCGGCCGCTCAACGCCGGCAGCGAGGCGCGCAGATCGGCGTAGAGCGTCTGCGCGACGGCGCTGTCCAGGCCTTCATGGTCGTGGCGCGAATAGATGTTGCGACCGAACCTGCGCCAGTGGTCCCGCACAATGGTCTGCACAGACTGTTGCCGCGCTGCCAGGACGTTCAGCCAGAACAGCACCGCCCACAGGCCGTCCTTCTCGCGTACATGGTCCGAGCCAGTGCCGGCGCTTTCCTCGCCACACAGCGTGCACATGCCGGCATCGAGCAGGTTGCCGAAGAACTTCCAGCCGGTCGGGGTTTCGTGGCAGGCGATGCCCAGCGCCTGCGCCACGCGATCGACCGCGCCGCTGGTGGGCATCGAGCGCGCCACGCCCTTCAGCCCCGCGGCGTAACCCGGGACGAGCTGCGCATTGGCCGCCAGCACCGCCAGGCTGTCGCTCGGCGTGACGATGAAGTGGCGGCCGAGGATCATGTTGCGGTCGCCGTCGCCGTCGGATGCGGCGCCGAAGTCGGGTGCGTCGGCGGCGTGCATCAGGCCGACCAGTTCCTCGGCATAGGTCGGGTTCGGGTCGGGGTGGCCGCCACCGAAGTCGGGCAGCGGCGTACCGTTGAGCACCGTGCCGGCGGCCGCGCCTAGCTGCCCTTCCAGGATGGCCCGCGCGTAGGGCCCGGTGACCGCGTGCATCGCGTCGAAGCGCATCTTGAACCCCGGCTGCGCCAGCAGCGCCGCGATGCGCTCGAAGTCGAACAGGCGCTGCATCAGCCGCGCATAACTTTCCACGGGGTCGACGATCTCGAGCTGCATCGTGCCGAGCGTGCTCTTGCCCAGGCGCTGCAGGTCCACGTCGACCGCGTCCAGACTCAGATAGCGCGTGATGCGCAGCGTGCACTGGTGGATCGCCGCCGTGAGCTTTTCAGGCGCCGGCCCGCCGTTGGCGATGTTGTACTTGATGCCGAAGTCGCCGTCGGGCCCGCCCGGGTTGTGGCTGGCCGACAGCACGATGCCGCCGAAGGCCCGGCGCTGGCGCACCAGGTCGCTGAGCGCCGGCGTCGACAGGATGCCGCCGCGGCCGACAAGCACGCGGCCCACGCCGTTGGCGGCGGCCATGCGCAGGATGGTCTGGATCGCGCGGTCGTTGAAATAACGGCCGTCACCGCCAAGCACCAGCGTCTGGCCTTGCAGGCCGGGCAGGGCGTCGAAGATCGACTGGACGAAGTTCTCCAGGTAGCCCGGGCGCTGGAACACCGCGACCTTCTTGCGCAGGCCCGAGGTGCCGGGCAACTGGCCTTCGATCGCTTGGGTGGGCTGGGTCAGTATCTGCATGCGCGCAGCATACGGCCGGGCTGCAGAAAAACCAATGCGCCGCAGCGCAGCGCATTGGCCGGGGATTCGCGCCGCCCGGCGGAAGCGCGATCAGCCGTCGATCAAGCGGCGATGGCCGTGGCCAGGCACTTGTTGCACTTGCCCAGGCCGGGCAGGCGCGGGTCGGGCTTGCCGTCGCCGGTCTTGAAGTTGGCCTGGCAACGGCGGCAGACGTACATCTTCGAACTCGACATCATCGGCTTGGCGCCCGGACCCGTCGAAGGCCGCGCCGCCGTGTACTCGGCTTGGGTCTGGCGCAGGCGTTGACCGGTTGCGGAGACGGCAGGTGTGGTGGAGCGCTTCGTGGCCATGTGCTTGAGTCCCGGTTACGAATTGCAATTTTAACGGATCGTCGCCAGATCCGCCCATCGGGGCAAACGAAGCCCCGCAGAAGCGGGTCAGGTGCGCCGATGCGCCAGTGCCGGCAGCTGCATGCGCACCGTCGCCAGGCGCTGCGCATCGACGCTGGCCATGACGACGCCTTCGCCTTCGGCTTGCAGCGCCATCACCTCGCCCCAGGGGTCGACGATCTGGCTGCGGCCCCAGGTGCGACGGCCGTTCTCGTGTGTGCCGCCCTGGGCCGGCGCCAGCACGTAGCACTGGTTCTCGACCGCACGGGCGCGCAGCAGCAGGTCCCAGTGCGCCTGGCCGGTGGTGTAGGTGAAGGCCGAAGGCACGCTCAGCAGGTCACAGGCTGGCGCCATCAGCGCGCGATAGTGTTCAGGGAAGCGCAGGTCGTAGCACACGCTCAGGCCGACGCGAAGCGGCCCGGCCTGCACTGCCACGGGCGCATCGCCGGCATCGAGCACTCGGCCTTCGTCGTACTGCTCGCGGCCATTGTCGAAGGCGAAGAGGTGGCGCTTGTCGTAGCGCGCCGCCAGCCGGCCGTCGGGCGCGAACACCAGGCTGCTGTTGCGCACGCGCGTGCGCCCCGGCTCGCGCAGCGGCAGCGTGCCGCCGATCAGCCACAGCCCATGCCGCCGCGCCTGCAGCGACAGGAAGCTCTGGATCGGCCCGTCGCCCGGTGCCTCGGCGATGGCCAGCTTGTCGTCGTCGCGCCGGCCCATCAGACAGAAGTACTCGGGCAGCGCGGCCAGGAAGGCGCCGAGCGATGCGGCGCGCCCGATCAGCGCGGCGGCGGCTTCGAGGTTGCGCGCCACCTCGGGGGTGGACACCATCTGCAGGGCGGCGATCTTCATGGCACGGCTTTCGTGGTGGAGGCAGAGGCAGAGGCAGAGGCAGAGGCAGAGGCAGAGGCAGAGGCAGAGGCAGAGGCAGAGGCAGAGGTGGAGGCAGAGGTGGAGGTGGCAGCTGTAGTCGGGCCAGCCGATGGCAGCAGCGTGCCGAGCGCCCGCTCCACCGTCTGCACCTGCGGCTCGGCCCAGGACCCGGTGATGTGGAACTCGCGTGTAGCCGCTGCCATCAGCGGCTCGCGCAGCGCCCATTGTGCGAATAACGCGCCCAACCCGATGGCCGGGTTGATGGCCAGCGTGGCCAGCGCGGCGCCGCTGGCGTCGAAGTTGGGCACGACCAGCACGCGCAGGTCCTGCGTCTCACGCTGCAGGTTGGCGCTGCCTTGCATCAGCACCGTGGCCTGCAGGCCCTGCATGCGCAGGTCGCGCGTATCGGCCACGCCGCGCGCCACCTGCACGGTGCCGGTGATGCTGTCGAAGGCGAAGCCCTCCTCGAACAGATCGCGGAAGTCAAAGCTCATGCGCCGCGCCAGCGATTGCAGCCCGAGCACGCCGATGAGCCGCGCGCTTCCCGGGTCCGCGTTCATAAACTGCCCGCCATCGATGTCCAGTGTCAGCGCGCCTTCCAGGCTGGGATAGTCCAGCGACAGGGGTGATCCTGCCCAGGACAGCTGGCCACTGAGCGCGCCCTTGCCGCCGCGCAGCGCCGCACCCCCGCCCATGCGCTGAATGAACGCGCCGCTGTCGCTGAGGTCGAGCTTGAAGTCCAGCGCCATGCGCCGCAGGCCGGCGCCCTGCCAGCGACCGCTGGCCTGCAGCTTCGCCTCGGGCGTGTCCAGTTTCAGCGTATCTAGCTGCCATTCGCGTGCGCCGGCGCGACCGGGCAGCTGCCGGTTCACCGCCTGCACCTGGAGCCGGCCCAGCTTGCGACCGCGCAGTTCGAAGTCCTCGGCCACGATATCCAGCGCCGGCACCTGCGGCGGCGGCTCGCCGAGCAGTTGCTCGACCTGCGCCACCGCGGACTGCGGCAGCGACAGCCGCTGCAGCCGGGCGCGCACGCCGCCGCCCGACTCCGCGCGGCTTGGCGACCGGTATTCGACGTCACCGACCAGTTGTTCGGACTGCACGCGGGCCTGCCAGGCGCCCTGGTCCGCGGTGCCACTCTGGCGAATGTCGGCCACCACGCGGTTAAGCGACTTGCCCCCGACAATCAACTCGTCGGCACGCAGGGCGATGCGCCGCGGCAGGTACCCTCCTGCGGCTTGGGCGACTTCGCCTTGCGGAACCATGCGCTGCAGCACGGCCTGCCAGGCATCGACGTCGACGCGGCCGAGCTTCAGGCTGGCGGGAATTTCCGGGCTGGGCGCGGGCAGCGTGTCGAACACGGCAACGGCGCCACCTTGCACGCGCGGCGGCGTCACGCTCAGGTCGCGTTGCCACTGCATCTTCAGCGCCTCGCCCAGCTCGAACACCAGCGTGTCGGTCGCCGGCGTGGCTGCGCTGCCTTGACGCTGCAGCCGCATCGGCCAGGCGGCCTGCACCGGCTTGGCCAGCGGCGTAGGCAGGTCGATCTGCATGCCGACCAGATTGCTGGCGAGGTTGAAGTCGCTGCGGCCTTCGTCCAGCGCAAGCGTCGCGCGCCATGCGGCTTGGCCGCGCAATACGGCTGCTGGCGCGGCCACCGCCGGCAGCGCGCGCAGCGCCTCGGCCGTGGCAACGCCCTGCGCACCGATGAGCAGCTTGCCGTCGGGCGCCAGCGCCCCGTCGAAGCTGAGGTCGCCCCCCAGCCAGCGCGCCTGCGCCGAACGCAGCGTGAAGCTGTCCTGCGTGAAGTCCAGCTCGCCGCGCAGGCCCTGCAGCGCCGGCCAGTCGGCGAGCGCGCGCAACTCGCCCTGGCTGAGCCGCAGGTTGCCGCGCACGCGCGTCAACGCCGGCCGGGCCAGCGGCAGGCTGAGCTCGAGTTTCAAGTCGCTTGCCCCGCTGGCGGCCAGCGGCTGCAGTGCGGTGCCGAGCTTGGCACTGAGCGGCGTGCTGCGCACGTAGCGCAACAGATCTTCGGCCGGGCCGCGCACCTGGCCGGCGAGCTCGAGCCGCGCCGCCGGGTCGGCGAGATCGGCGATGCCGCCGGCAACGTTGCGCAACTTGGTGCCCCACAGTTGGCCCTGCAGGCCGCGCAGCCGCATCGCCAGGCGGTCGAACTCCAGCTCACCGCTGATCTGCTCGAAGGCCGGCCACGGCGATACCCAGGCTGTTTCCGTGGTGCTGGCGGGCCGGCCCGGCACGTAGTCCAGGCGCAGGTCCTGGACCTGCGCTTCGATGCGCAACTCGCCGTCGCGCGAGCGGTGGAACGGGAAGTCCCACAGGTCGCCCTTGACCCTGAAGTCGGCCGACTTGATCTGGCCGCTCTGGATCGCGCGTTCGACATAGTTGCGCGCCGGCTCGGCCAGGCGCAGCGGCAGATAGCGCGCCACGCGCTCGGCACGGCCGCGGCTGAGCCTGGCGGACAAGTCCAGCAGCCCCGGAAAGCGCCCGCCGCGCGCATGACCCTCGCCGTCTCCGGTGCTCCAGCTGGCGCGCATCTCGCCTGCCAGGTCGGCATTGGCCAGTCGCACCTGTTTCAGCTCGAGCTGGATCGTTGGCGCGCGGCCCGGCGAGGGCTTGATGTGCCAAGCCAGCTCGGCGTCGAAGCTGTCCAGCGGCAGTGCGGGGTCCTGCCACACGCCGGGCAGCAAAAGCGCGCCGGTTCGGATCGACGCGTGTGCCCGCCCGCCGGTCTCATCGGCGTCGATCTGCAGCTGCGCGTTGCGCACGCCAGGGCGCGCGGGCGCGTCCTCCACGGGATCGCCTGGTTGCAAATGCAGCCCGCTCAGCCGCGCGCTGAAGCTGTAGGTCGTTGGCGCATCGAGCGGCCCCGTCCACTGCGCCTTCAGGCCTTCCACATGGCCGCGCGGCGCCAGCTGCGCGAGCAACTGGCGCACCGGCTGGCCCAGCGGCAGCCGCTCGGCAGTGCGCGCGGCGCGGTCGAGGTCGAGCCGCTCGACGCCGAGTTCGCCGCCGGTGACCGGCTGCTGCGAAGGCTGCAGGCTGCCCAGGTCCTGCTTCTGGCGCCAGGACAGCTTCAGGTCGCCGGCCGGCCAGTCGGGTCCGTCGCTGCTCTGCAGCACCAGGCCACGCGTGGCCAGGCGCACACCGTCGGCATCGCGCGAGGTGTCTAGCCGGCCCTGCGCCAGCGCGAAGGCAAGCGGCTGCAGGTTGGGCGCCAGGCGCAGCGCGGTGTCGCGCAAGGCCAGGTCGAGCGTGGCCTTGTCCGGCACGCCACGAGTGACGTCGACCCAGGCGCGCAACGCGCCTTCGCCGCCGTCAATCTCGAAGGGCAGGGCCAGGTAACGGCGCAGCACGCCGAGGTCCACGTGCGGCAGCTCGGCGTACATCGTGCCGCTCCAGCGCTGCAGGTCGCCGGCATTGGCCAGGACGGGCTGCGTGAAACGCGCCCGCAGGCTGAGACGCTGGCCCAGTGCGGCCGGCGGCGTGGCATCGACGCGCAGGGCATGTGTTCGCGTGCCGTTGCGCAGCACGGCGTCGATGCCGTTCAGCGTCAGCGCTTCGGTGCCGGCGAGCTCGTCGTTCACGCGCAGCGTGGCATTGCGCAGCACCAACTCGCCTTGTTCGAACAACCAGTCGCGGCCACGCGCGTGATGTCCATCGGTCTGGCCACCTTTCCACTCGAAGCCGGCGATGCTGAGGCGTCCCGCGGCATCGCGCCGCACATCGAGCGTCAGGCCATCGAAGACCAGCTGCTTGAAGCGCAACTGCAACGCCAGCAGCGAATGCGTCGCCAATGCGGCCTGCACCTGCTGCAGCCGCAGCGCCTCGCGACCGTCGCGATCGAAGAGCCGCAGGTCGCGCAGTTCGAGCGTCGGCGCCCAGGCCCGCGAGCGCACCGTGATCTCGCCGATGCTCAGCTTGACCCCGATGGCATCGCTGGCGAGGCGCTCGATGCGCGGACGCCAGTGATCGATGTGCGGCAGAATCGCCCAGTGCAGCGTCAGCCAGGCGATGAGAATCAGGCTCCACGACAACAACACCAGCGCCAACGCGGCATTCGCCAGGCGCCGCCACCACTGCCAGCGGCGCGGCAGGAACTTCTTGTCGGGCGGGCTCAAGGCAAGGTCAGCCGGCGCGCGCATCGTGCCGGCGCGGGCCACAGGACAGGAGACACGATTGAAACCATTCGGGCCTGGAGATTGGGCACTGGGCAACGCGACGCGCCGCGGAGTCGAGCCCAGCCGGCGCCCGCTTGGATGCGCTTCAATCTAGCACAGCGCCGAGGCGCAGCCGCAGCGTGACCTTACCCCTGCCGACTACGATCCAGCCGCCGGACGACGCACTACGGGCGTCGGCGGCGCACAGCCGCTTCGTGCAACGCATCCGACGTCGTTACTGCGACGAGTTGGCGCTGCTGGCCCCCGGGGCGCCGGACAAGACCTCGCTGAACGCGCTGGTGCAGCGCCTGCGCGACGGCGGGCGCGACCTGGCCTCGGCGCTGCGCGTCGCGCGCCAGTTGTGCCTGGAGCGTCTGGCCTGTCTGGACGTGGAAGCGGGTGCGCCACTGGAACTTGTCACCGGCGTGATGACCGCGCTGGCGGAGATCAGCCTGGAGTTGGCGCTGGCGCAGGCGCTGGCCGACGCGCAGGCCTTGCACGGCGCGCCCCGCGATCGCGACGGTCGACCCATCGAGTTCTGGATCGTCGGCATGGGCAAGCTCGGCGCGCGCGAGTTGAACGTGTCCTCCGACATCGACCTGATCTACGTCTACCAGGACGAGGGCGAGACCGACGGGCTCGGGCCAATGCCGGGCCGCACCCCAGGTGGCTCGAATACCTCGGGTGCGCCCGTGACGCGCATCAGCGCGCATGAGTTCTTCGAGCGTGTCGCCAAGCGGCTTTATGTACTGATTGGCGAGACCACCGACGACGGCTTCGTCTTCCGCGTCGATCTGGCGCTGCGTCCGAACGGCAACTCCGGCCCGATCGCGGTGAGCCTGCCGATGCTCGAGCAATACCTGCAAGCGCAGGGGCGCGAGTGGGAGCGCTTTGCGTGGCTGAAGAGCCGCGTCGTTGCGCCGCAGGCCAGCGTGGCCAGTGGCAGCACGCTGGCGCTGCGCGCGCTGGTCACGCCCTTCGTCTACCGTCGCTACCTCGACTATGGCGTGTTCGAGGGTCTGCGCCAGTTGCACCGAAAGATCCGCGACGAGGCGCAGCGTCGCGCCGCAGGGCGGCCCGAGCGCGCCAACGACGTGAAGCTGTCGCGCGGTGGCATCCGAGAGATCGAATTCATCGTGCAGTTGATGCTGGTGGCGCGCGGCGGTCAGTTTCCCGAGATCCGTACGCGCTCCACCTTGCGCAGCCTGCAGCGCCTGAGCGCGCGCGGCCTGATGAAGCCCGCTGCCGCCGAGCGGCTGGCCGAGGCCTACGTCTTCCTGCGCCGTGTCGAGCACCGTATCCAGTACCTGGACGACCAGCAGACCCATCTGCTGCCCACCGTCGATGCCGACCTGGCATGGATCGCGCGCAGCCTGGGGCTCGATGGGCCGTCGCCAGCCTGTGCGCTGCTTGACCAGCTGGGCCAGGTGCGCGAGTTTGTCGCCACCGAGTTCGACGCGCTGCTGCACGACGGCCGGTCGACCGCGCCCAACGGCGCGCGCGGCGCCTGCGCCGGATGCGGCAGCAGCGACCTGCCGGTGGACAGCGAGCAGTTGCGCGAGATGCTGCCCGAGGCGCTGGCCGAAAGGGTGCACCAGTGGGTGCAGCATCCGCGCGTCACGGCCTTGCGCGATGAAAGCAAGATGCGCCTGGGCCGGCTGGTGCGGCGCGCCGCACTCTGCGTCGAAGAGGGCCAGTGTAGCGACAAGGCGGCGCTGCGCTTCATCGACTGGGTCGAGCCGTTGCTGCGCCGCGAGAGCTACCTCGCGCTCTTGGTCGAGCGACCGGCGGTGCTGCAGCGGCTGCTGCGCCTGCTGGGCATGGCGCGCTGGCCGATGCAGTACCTGATGCGTCACCCTGGCGTGATCGACGAGCTGGCCGACGAAAGGCTGCGCCACGGCCGTTTCGATCCTCCCGTTTTCCTCGCTGACCTGCAGTCGCGGCACGAGGCATGGGTCCGCTCCGGCCAGGCCAACGAAGAACTGCTGATGGACACGCTGCGCCATGCGCACCATGCCGAGCTGTTCCGCACGCTGGTGCGCGACGTCGAGCGAGAAGTGAC
>Ga0316188_10000129_pt1 | contig 25642 bp, 22 predicted proteins | sample Phiworburrow1_MG_FD_204933 | JGI IMG/M metagenome (GOLD analysis project Ga0316188, IMG submission 204933) | Coastal sediment microbial communities from Maine, United States - Phippsburg worm burrow 1 | ecosystem: Environmental > Aquatic > Marine > Coastal > Sediment | place: USA: Maine... | reverse complement strand
CGCTGCAGCCCGATCATCCGGCCTGCGACTCGTGGTTGACGCGCCGCGCACGGTTCGCGCTCTACGTGCGCTCACACCATCTGCGCATGCCCTGGTACCAGATCGGGCCGCACCTGGTCCGCAAGGTCTGGATGCGCGCGCAAGCCGGCCGCAAGCGCCGTGCCGAGGCGGCGGCGCAGGCGCTCGGCGGGCCCCAGGCGCCGATCGCCTGAGCCCCGGTCGCTCAGGCCGGCAGTGCCCGCGGCTTGCCCTTGCCGTCGATCGCCACGTAGGTGAGATTGGCCTCCGTGACCTTGACCAGCTCGGGCGCCGCCGGGTTGCGCTCGGCCCAGACCTCCACGTGCACCGTGACCGACGTGCGCCCGATGCGCGTGACGCGCGCATAGAAAGACAGCAGGTCGCCGATCGACACCGCCTGCTTGAAGATGAACTGGTTCACCGCCACGGTCGCGATGCGGCCCTTGGCGACACGGAAGGGCAGCACCGCGCCGGCCAGGTCCACCTGGGCCATGATCCAGCCGCCGAAGATGTCGCCGTTGGCGTTGCTGTCGGCGGGCAGCGGCATCACGCGCATCACCAGCTCGGCGTCGTCGGGCACACTGGCGGGCCGTTGCAGCATGGGCGCGGGCGGGCTTGACTCGGCGTTCATCGGCATCACCTCCTGATCACCCATTCTCCATGAGACGCTCCGCCGCTCTGCCCGCCACGCCGGCCGACGCCAGGCCTTCCGGCCCGGCGAGTTCCGACTGGGCGACGCTGGGCAAGCTGATGCCTTACCTGTGGCAGTACCGCTGGCGCGTGGCAGCGGCGCTGCTGTTCATGCTGGTGGCCAAGGGCGCCAACATCGGCGTGCCGCTGCTGCTCAAGCGATTGGTGGACGGGCTGTCGATCGCCCCGGGCAGCGCGCAGGCGCTGCTGGTGGTGCCGCTGGGGCTGCTGTTCGCCTACGGCGGGCTGCGCCTGTCGACGACGCTGTTCACCGAGCTGCGCGAGCTCGTCTTCGCCAAGGCAACCGAGGGCACGGCGCGCAGCATCTCGCTGCAGGTCTTCCGTCACCTGCATGACCTGAGCCTGCGCTTCCACCTCGAGCGCCAGACCGGCGGCATGTCGCGCGACATCGAGCGCGGCACGCGGGCGGTGCATTCGCTGATCTCGTATTCGCTCTACAGCATCCTGCCCACGCTGGTCGAGGTCACGGTGGTGCTGGTGCTGCTGGCGGTCAAGTTCGATGTCTGGTTCGCCGGCATCACGGGCGTCGCGCTGGTGTTGTACATCGGCTTCACCGTCAGCGTGACCGAGTGGCGCACCAAGTACCGGCGCGAGATGAACGAGTTCGATTCGGTGGCGCACAGCAAGGCGATCGATGCGCTGATCAACTACGAGACCGTCAAGTACTTCAACAACGAGGACTTCGAGACCCGCCGCTACGACGCCAGCCTGGAGCAGCTGCGCCGCGCCGCGCTGCGCAGCAAGACCAGCCTGTCGCTGCTGAACACCGGGCAGCAACTGATCATCGCCGCCGCGCTGGTGGCGATCCTGTGGCGGGCCACCGAGGGCGTGGTCGCCGGTCACCTGTCGCTGGGCGACCTGGTGATGGTCAATGCCTTCATGATCCAGCTCTACATCCCGCTCGGCTTCCTGGGCACGCTGTACCGGGAGATCAAGCAGTGCCTGACCGACCTGGACAAGATGTTCGTGTTGCTGGAGCGGCACCGCGAGGTCGACGACCGGCCCGGCGCCGGCGAACTGCAGGTGCGCGACGGCGCCGTGCGCTTCGACCGCGTCAGCTTCGCCTACGACCCGGCGCGGCCCATCCTGCACGACGTCAGCTTCGACATCCCGCCGGGCAAGACGGTCGCCGTGGTCGGTGCCTCGGGTGCCGGCAAGTCCACGCTGGCGCGGCTGCTGTACCGGTTCTACGACATCGACCGCGGCGCCATCACGATCGACGGCCAGGAGATCCGTGCCGTCACCCAGGCCAGCCTGCGTCGCGCGATCGGCATCGTGCCGCAGGACACGGTGCTGTTCAACGACACCGTGGCCTACAACATCGCCTACGGCCGTCCGGGTGCGTCGCAGCAGGAGGTGGAGGCCGCCGCTCAGGCGGCCCGCATCCACGCCTTCATCACGGCCACGCCGCTGGGCTACGACACCATGGTCGGCGAGCGCGGGCTGAAGTTGTCGGGCGGCGAAAAGCAGCGCGTGGCGATCGCGCGCACGCTGCTGAAGAACCCGCCGATCCTGATCTTCGACGAGGCCACCTCGGCGCTGGACTCGGCCAACGAACGTGCAATCCAGGCCGAGCTGAAGAGCGCTGCCCAGGGGAAGACCGCGCTCGTCATCGCGCACCGGCTGAGCACCGTGGTCGACGCGTACCGCATCGTCGTGCTGCACGAGGGGCGGGTGGCCGAAACCGGCACCCACGACGAACTGATGGCGCGCCGGGGCCGCTACGCCGAGATGTGGCGGCTTCAGCAGTCGGCAGACGCATAGACTGGACGCCGTGGAAACCAAGTGGCTGGAGGACTTCGTGAGCCTGGCCGAGACGCGCAGCTTCTCGCGCTCGGCGCAGTTGCGGCACGTCACGCAGCCGGCGTTCTCGCGCCGCATCCAGGCGCTGGAGGCCTGGGCCGGGATCGACCTGGTCGACCGTTCGGCCTTCCCGACGCGGCTGACCCCGGCCGGTGAAACCTTGCGCGAGCAGGCGCTGGAGGTGCTGGGTGCGCTCCAGACCGCGCGCAACATGATGCGCAGCCACCAGATCGCCGGCCAGGACACGATCGCCTTCGCGGTGCCGCACACGCTGGCCTTCACGTTCTTTCCCCAGTGGCTGATGTCGTTGCGCGCGCGGTTCGGCGCCCTGAGCAGCCGTTTGATTGCCTTGAACGTGCACGATGCCGTGCTGCTGCTGACCGAAGGCGGCTGCGACCTGCTGATCGCCTACCACCACCCGTCGCAGCCGCTGCAGCTCAGCCCGGACCGCTACGACATGCTGCTGCTGGGGCACGAAACGCTGGCCCCTTACGCGCGCGCCGGGGAGGATGGTGCGCCGCGCTTCATGCTGCCGGCCCAGCCGGGTGCGCGGGTGCCGTTCCTGAGCTACGGCGCCGGGGCCTACATGGCGCGGCTGGTCGAGATGCTGGTCCAGCAGGCCGGGCTGCAGCCTCAGCTGGAGACCGTCTACGAAACCGACATGGCCGAGGGCCTGAAGGCCATGGCGCTGGCCGGCCACGGCGTGGCCTTTCTACCGCACAGCTCGGTGCAGGCCGACCTCGCGGCGCGCCGGCTGGTGCCCGCCGCGGCGCAGGGTACGCTCGCGCTCACGATGGACGTGCGCATCTACCGCCAACGCGCCGACGGCGCCCGTCACCCCAAGCCCGGCGCGCAGGCGCTGTGGCAGCACCTGCAAGGGGCCGATGCCCCCAACAAACCGCCCACGACCCGATGAGCAAGACGCTGAAGATCACCCGCCCCGACGACTGGCACCTGCACCTGCGCGATGGCGACGCCCTGGCCGCGGTGCTGCCCTATTCCGCGGCCCAGTTCCGCCGTGCCATCGTCATGCCCAACCTGCGGCCGCCGGTGACGACGACCGAGCAGGCCCTGGCCTATCGGGACCGCATCCTGGCCGCGCGGCCCACAGACGGGCCCGGCAGCGACTTCGAGCCGCTGATGACGCTGTACCTGACCGACCGCACGCCGGCAGGCGAGATCGCGCGCGCCAAGGCCGCCGGCATCGTGGCGCTCAAGCTCTACCCGGCCGGCGCCACGACCAACAGCGACGCCGGCGTGACCGATCTGCGCAAGGCCTACGCCACGCTGGAGGCGATGCAGCGCGAGGGCCTGCTGCTGCTGGTGCACGGCGAAGTCACCGACCCCGAGGTCGACGTCTTCGACCGCGAGGCGGTCTTCATCGATCGCGTGCTGCAGCCGCTGCGGCGCGATTTTCCGGACTTGAAGGTCGTGTTCGAGCACATCACGACGCAGGAGGCCGCACAGTACGTCGCCGACAGCGGCGACGAGCCGACGGCCGCCACCATCACCGCGCACCACCTGCTGTACAGCCGCAATGCGCTCTTTGCCGGCGGGCTGCGTCCCCACTACTACTGCCTGCCGGTGCTCAAGCGCGAACTGCACCGCCAGGCGCTGCTGAAGGCCGCCACCTCGGGCAGCGCCAAGTTCTTCCTGGGCACCGACAGCGCGCCGCACGCGGCGGAGCTGAAGGAACGTTCGGTCTGCGGCGCCGGCTGTTTCACCGCCCCGGCGGCGCTGGAGCTGTACGCCGAGGCCTTCGAGCAGGCCGACGCGCTGGGCCAGCTGGAGGCCTTTGCCAGCTTCCACGGCCCCGATTTCTACGGCCTGGAGCGCAACGCGGACACCGTGACCTTGACCAAAGAGCCCCGGGAGCTCCCCGAGACGCTGCCCTTCGGCGAAACCGTCATCAAGCCGCTGCGTGGCGGCGACACCCTCAACTGGAGCCTGGCATGAGCGCCCATGGAACGATGCTTTTGATCGACGCCGACAACGTCTCGGTCGACGTGATGGAGCAGGCGGTGGCGCAGCTGCTGCAGGAACACGGCGCCCTGCATGTGCGTCGCGCCTACTGCACGGCCGAGTCGGCGCTCAAGCACCAGGCGGTCTTCAAGCGCCTGGGCATCCGGCCGATGGTGAACCTGGCTGCGGGCAAGAACTCGACCGACATCGCGCTGGCGGTGGACGCGCTCGACCTGGTGCTGGCCGAGCGGCCCGCCGTGGTGGCCATCGCATCGTCGGACTCGGATTTCGCCCCGCTGGTGGGGCGCTTGCGCGAAAAGGGCTGCCGCGTGGTCGGCATGGGCCAGGCCGGCAAGACCGGCGACGAGACGCAGACCGTTTACGACGACTACACGGTGTTCGAGCACCGCAGGCCGCACGGCGCAGCGCCGGCCGCCAAGGCGCCTGCCAGGGCACCCGCCAAGTCGGCAACCAAGGCGCCAGCCAAGGCGGCCACCAAGGCCGCCCCCAAGGCGACGCGCAAGACACCGCGGGGGCGGGCCTCAGCGCCTGCGGTGGCGGCCGCGCCTGCGCCCGCCGTGTCGGACAAGCTGCAGCAGATCCTCGCCGCGATCCCGGAACTCGATCGCGGCGAGACGGTGGAACTTCGCGTGGCGGCCGAGAGGCTGCGTGCCGCCGGCCTGATGAGCCGAAGCGGCACGTCGCCGAAGGTCTTTGGCGCCTTTCCCGAACGCTTCGAACTGGTGCCGGCCAGGCAACCCAACAAGGTGCGCCTGCGGGACTGATCGGCAGCCATTGAACTTTGTCGCACCGGCCCCATCTCAGGGGCTGTCCGCGTGTTGCCTCTCAACGAACTGCCAAGCCCATGAAACGCGTCTTGCTCTTCATCGTTACCAACCTGGCCGTGATGCTGGTGCTCGGCGTGGTGGCCAGCCTGCTGGGCGTGAACCGCTACCTGACGGCCAACGGGCTGAACCTGGGCATGTTGCTGGGGTTCTCTTTGGTGATCGGCTTCGGCGGCGCGATCATCTCGCTGCTGATCAGCAAGCCGATGGCCAAGTGGAGCACGGGCGCGCAGATCATCAACGGCTCGAACGACCCGACGCATCGCTGGATCGTCGGCGTCGTCGAGCGGCTGGCCATGAAGGCCAACATCGGCATGCCCGAGGTGGCGATCTTCGAGGGCGCGCCGAACGCCTTCGCCACCGGCGCCTTCAGGAACAGCGCGCTGGTGGCGGTGTCCACAGGCTTGCTGCAGAGCATGTCGCGCGAGGAGGTCGAAGCCGTGATCGGGCACGAGATCGCGCACGTGGCCAACGGCGACATGGTCACGCTGACTTTGATCCAAGGCGTGATGAACACCTTCGTGGTGTTCCTGTCGCGCGTGATCGGCTACTTCATCGACCGCGTCGTGTTGCGCAACGAACGCGGCCTGGGGGTCGGCTATTTCGTGACGACGATCGTGCTCGACATGGTGCTGGGCGTGCTGGCGGCCATCATCGTGGCCTGGTTCTCGCGGCAGCGTGAGTACCGCGCCGACGCGGGCTCCGTGCAGCTGATGGGCAGCAAGCAGCCGATGATCAACGCGCTGGCGCGCCTGGGCGGCGTCACCCCCGGCGTGCTGCCGCAGACGGTGGAGGCGATGGGGATCAGTGGCAAGGGCGGCGTGATGGCGCTGCTCGCCACCCATCCGCCGATCGAGGACCGCATCCGCGCGCTGCAGCAGCCGCGCTGAGCCGGCATTCAGGCCGGCAGGAAGCCTTCGATCGACAGGTAGCGCTCGCCGGTGTCGTAGTTGAACCCCAGCACGCGGCTGCCGGCGGGCAGTTCGGGCAGCTTCTGCGCGATCGCCGCCAGCGTCGCACCGCTGGACAGCCCCACCAGCAGACCTTCTTCGCGTGCGCTTCGGCGCGCCATCTCGCGTGCCGCCTCGGCGTCGACCTGGATCACGCCGTCCAGCAAGTCGGTGTGCAGGTTCTTCGGCACGAAGCCGGCGCCGATGCCCTGGATCGGATGCGGTGCGGGCGCGCCGCCGCTGATCACCGGCGAGGCCGCCGGCTCCACGGCAAACACCTTCAGTTGAGGCCATCGGGCCTTCAGCACCTGCGCGCAACCGGTGATGTGGCCGCCGGTGCCCACCCCGGTGACGAGCGCGTCCAAGCCATCCGGAAAGTCCGCCAGGATCTCCTGTGCCGTGCTGCGCACGTGCACGTCGATGTTGGCCGGGTTCTCGAACTGCTGTGGCATCCAGGCGCCCGGCGTGGCGGCGACGATCTCCTCGGCGCGGGCGATCGAACCTTTCATGCCCTTCTCGCGCGGGGTCAGGTCGAAGCGGGCCCCATAGGCCAGCATCAGCCGGCGCCGTTCGATGCTCATGCTGTCGGGCATCACCAGCACCAGCTTGTAGCCCTTGACGGCCGCCACCATGGCCAGCCCGATGCCGGTGTTGCCGGAGGTCGGCTCGACGATGGTGCCGCCGGGCTTCAGCGCACCGGAGGCCTCGGCCGCCTCCACCATGGCCAGCGCGATGCGATCCTTGATCGAGCCGCCGGGGTTGCTGCGCTCGGACTTGATCCAGACCTCCGCAGCGCCGAACAGACGTTGCAGGCGGATGTGCGGCGTGCCGCCGATGGTGTCGAGGACGGTGTTCGCTTTCATCCCGCCATTCTGACGCAGCGGCCCCGCGCGGGCTACCCTGCCTGGGCATGGGACAATCCGCCCGTGAAGCCGGCCAGGCCGCCGCTGGCGCAAGGTCCCGAAAGGGCGCGCTGGAGGAAGGTCCGGACTGCGCAGGGCGGCGTAGCAGCTAACGGCTGTCCACCGCGAGGTGAGGATCAGAGCAACAGAGACGAGTCAGGGCGGGGCGCCGGCGCAAGCCGGCAAGCTGTCTTGGGTGAAACGGGCAATCTCTACGCGCAGCAACACCGAATAGGCACACGCAGGGCGGCGTTCGCGTCGACCGGAACCCCGGCCCGGGGCGAGTGTGCGGGTAGGTGGCACCGAGCCGGGTGGGTGACCCCCGGCCCAGAGGAATGGCGGTCACACCGGGCCCGCTTCGGCGGGTTCCGGTGCACAGAATCCGGCCTATCGGCCGACTTCACACTTTCTGGTCACGCCGGCGGGCGCTGTTCACCCGCGCGCCCCGCCCGTCAGGCGCACGAGGGGTGGCCTCTGGCTGACGCGTCACACGGCGGCGTTCGACGGCGGCGGAGTGGCGGGTCTCCTTCGCAGCGCTGCCGGCCAACCTGACCCTGAACTGGATCGGAGCCCCATGCACCCTGATGCAGCCACCCTCTGGCGCGGCCCGCGGTGGTCTCTGGCCATCCTGCTGGCCGGCCTGGCCACCCTGGGCCCGTTCTCGATCGATACCTACCTGCCGGCATTCGCCAGCATCGGCGGCGCGATCGGCGCTTCGCCGGCGCAGATGCAGCAGACCCTGTCGAGCTACCTGTTCGGCTTTGCGCTGATGAACCTGTTCCACGGTGCGCTGGCCGACAGCTTCGGGCGCCGGCCCGTGGTGTTGACGGGGCTGGCCGTTTTCACGCTGGCCTCCGTCGGCTGTGCGGCCTCGCACAGCATCGGCGCCCTGGTCGCGTTCCGCGCGCTGCAGGGGCTGGCGGCGGGGGCCGGCGTGGTGGTCTCGCGCGCCATCATCCGCGACATGTTTTCGCCCGCCGACGCCCAGCGCATGATGTCGCAGGTGACGATCTTCTTCGGTGTCGCCCCGGCCGTGGCACCGATGATCGGCGGCGTGCTGCTGGTGACCAGCGGCTGGCACAGCATCTTCTGGTTCCTGGCGCTGGTGGGCGCGGCGCTGGCGGTGGCCAACTGGCGACTGCTGCCGGAGACGCTGCACATCAGCCACCGCCAGCCGTTCCAGGTCAGCAACCTGTTGCACGGCTACCGCGCGATGGCGCTGTCGGCGCGCTTCATGGCCCTGGTGCTGGCCAGCGGGATCCCGTTCAACGGCATGTTCCTCTATGTGCTGTCCGCACCGGTGTTCCTGGGCGAGCACCTGAGATTGGCGCCGACCGAGTTCTTCTGGTTCTTCTGCTGCACGATCGGCGGCATCATGGGCGGCGCCTGGCTGTCCGGCCGGCTGGCCGGGCGCGTCAAGCCACAGCGCCAGATCCGACATGGCTTCGTGATCATGGGCGCGGTGGCGCTGCTGAACGTGATCTTCAGCGCCTGGCTGCCGCCGCACATCGGCTGGGCGTTGCCGGTGATCGCCGTCTTTGCGTTCGGCTGGGCGCTGATGGTGCCGGTGGTCACGCTGCTGGTGCTGGACCGCGTCCCCACACGCCGCGGCATGGCGTCATCGATGCAGGCCAGCGTGGGCAGTGCGGCGAACGGCGTCGTGGCCGGCGTGATCGCGCCGCTGGTCATGCACTCGATGGTGGCGCTGGCGCTCACCTCGCTGGCGATGCTGTGCCTGGGGGCCGCGGCCTGGTCCTGGGTGCGGCCGCGACTGGCCTGAACGGCTCAAGTTCGAGCCCTCTCAGCCGATCAATGACGGGCAAGGAGATCCCGTCCATGACCCCAAGCCCGCCGCGGCACCGCGTGATGCGCCGTCTCGCGCTGCCGATCGCGCTGCTGGCCGCACCGGCCATCGCACTCGCCTCCGACCCTGCGACCGGACCTGAGGTCGTGGCCAACGCGCCCGCTGCGGTCGACCCGATGACGCTGTTGAGGGCCCGCCTGGAAGAGAAGCTGGGTGCCCAGATCGCGCCCGACGCCAAGGGAACGCACGAGTTGCGGGTGCCGGCGCAGGCGCCTGCCGTCTCTGCGGCCAAGGGCGGCGGGTCGGCCGAGTTGGCTGCGCGCGTGGCCGACCACCGCGCGAGCAAGCGCGCGACGAACCCGGATCGCGCACCGCACTGGGGTTACGAGGGCGAGGCGGGGCCGGCCAAGTGGGCCGATCTGACCCCCGACTACACACTCTGCGCGCGCGGTGAGCGCCAGAGCCCGATCGACATCCGCGACGGCATCGCGGTCGACCTGGCACCGGTGACCTTCGACTACCGGCCGAGTGGCTTCTCGGTCATCGACAACGGCCACACCGTCCAGGTCAACCTGTCGCCAGGCAGCGCCATCGAGGTCATGGGTCGTCGCTACGAGCTCGTGCAATTCCACTTCCACCGGCCATCGGAGGAGCGCATCAACGGGCGCCAGTACGAGATGTCGGCGCACCTGGTGCACAAGGACCCCGACGGCCGGCTGGCGGTGGTCGCGGTGCTGCTGGAGCGCGGTGCCGCACAGCCGGTGATCCAGCAGGTGTGGAACAACCTGCCGCTGGAAAAGGGCGAGCCGGTGCCGGCGCCGCACGAGATGGACCCCGCCGCGCTGCTGCCCACCGACCGGCGCTACTACACCTACATGGGATCGCTCACGACGCCGCCGTGCACCGAGGGAGTCCTGTGGATGGTGATGCAGCAGCCGGTGCCGGCGTCGACGCAGCAGATCGGCATCTTCCAGCGCCTGTACCCGATGAACGCCCGGCCGGTCCAGGCCGCTGCCGGACGCCTGATCAAGCAGTCGAACTGAAGGGACGCCCGGGCAGGCGTGCACCGCGGCGCGGGCGCCGGCTCACAGATCCGGCGGGGCGCCGTGGCGCGGGTCCTGGGGCAGGGGCAGGCCGCAGTCGTCCAGCACGCGCGCCAGATCGCCCCGATGGACCGGCCGCGTGAGCACGGCATGGGCGCCGGCGAGTTCCATGCGGACCCGGTCGGTGTGGCGCTTCGCGTCGCCCACCCCGATCACCGCCTTCGGCCGATTCTTCGGTCGCTCGATCAGGTGCCGGCACAGCTCGGCCGCTGCCGCCGAGTCGCTGCCGGACATGCCCAGGAACACGGCCGCATGGTCGGTGCGTGCGCTCAGGCCCTCGGCTTCTGCCACCGACACGGCCATGTGCGGCCGGAAGCCGAAGAGTTCGAGCAACTGGCACAAGCTGGCGCGCGCCTCGCCGTCGACTTCGAGCACCAGCACGTCGCGCGGCAGAGCCGGGGCGGGGCCATCCGCCAGCAGGCGGGCCCGCCGCACCGTCGCGCGACGGCGTGCCTTGGCCAAGGCCTTCTCCGCGTTCTTTCCCGGTCCAGGCGCCGGGCTGTCCTTCGGTGCGGGTGAAGACGGCGCGGCGGCCGGCGGGCTGACCGCCGGCGCCGGTTCGATGATGGGCAATGCCGCATCGGCCATGGACGGCGCGTCGCGATCGGCCACCAGGAACCCCGGCACGGTGTCCTCGACCGGGCTCGCTGCGGCGTCCGCGGGCGGCCCGGCATCGGGCTTCTTCGGCAGTTCGCGCAGCGACAGCGACCAGTCGATCTCCGGCAAGGCGATGTCGGGCAAATCGGACACCGTGTCCTGCAGCAACAGCGGCGTCACCAGTTCGACATGTGCGGCGCCTGCCGGGGCTTCGCCGGGGCTGGGGATCGTCTCCAGGGCCGCACCGCAGTGGTGGCAGGCTGCGCGCGTGCGCACGTTGATCGTGTCGCACGCCTGGCAGCGGCGCACCAGCGGCGTCCCGCAGGCGTTACAGAACATGGCTTCGAACGGATTGACGCGCTCGCACGCCGGGCACATGGCCATCGACAGGCGCTGCATGTGGCTGGTCCTCGACTCCGATTGCATGGGGCGCCGTTCTTGACGGCGTCTACGTCAGGCAGGTTATCGCAACCGCCAGCGACAGAATGTAACGGCCGATCGCGCCCAGCCCGTTTTGATGTCAAGCATCACTTTCAATGATGATCGCAGGTCTATGTTTTTGCAGAGGAAAGATGCTGTGTGACGCTTCCAGACCACCCCCTAAGTTCTTGATTTGATTGATTTTTTAACGACTTGTGGCGTTGACCCGTCATGGAAGCATGCGGTAAAGTGTCGGACAGTGGGAATTTCTGTCGATCGGTGGGATAACCACGGACCTGACGCGCAGCGGGCCAACAGTGTCGGACATCGTCTTCCAGGGGACTTCAGCGATCGCGCTCGATGCAAAGGGGCGCATCACGGTGCCCGTGCGCCAGCGTGACCTGCTGCTGCAGGCCTGTGAAGGCAAGCTGACGCTGACGAAGCATCCCGAAGGCTACCTCTGGGTGCTGCCGCGCCAGCTCTGGGAGACCATGCGCGCGAAGCTGATCGCGATGACGATGGAAGCCGAAGGCTGGCGCCGCATCTTCATCGGCAGCGCGGTGGACGTGGAGATCGACGCCGCCGCGCGTGTGCTGGTGCCACCCGAGCTGCGCAGCGCCGCGGCGCTGAGCAAGGACGTGCTGCTGATCGGCAACGGGCACTGCCTGGAGCTGTGGGATGCCGTGCGCCACGGTGCGCACGAGCAGCAGCTGATGGCGCAGCCGATGCCGGCCGAGATCCGCTCCTGGGTGCTCTGATGAGTGGCCTGACCCACACGCCGGTGCTGCTCGACGAGGCGGTGGCCGCCCTCGTCGGCGCGCCCGACGGCATCTACGTGGACGGCACCTTCGGCCGCGGCGGCCATGCGCGCGCGGTGCTGCACAAGCTGGCGCCCGAAGGCCGGCTGATCGCCTTCGACCGCGACCCGCAGGCGGTGGCCGTTGCGCGGGCGGAGATCGACGACACGCGATTCGAGATCGTGCACGCCAGCTTCGAGCACCTGCGCGACGAGCTCGCCGCCCGCGGCGTGCAGCGCGTGCACGGCGTGCTGCTCGACCTGGGGGTCAGTTCCCCGCAGGTCGACGACCCCGCGCGCGGGTTCAGTTTCCGCTTCGATGCGCCGCTGGACATGCGCATGGACACCACCCGTGGCGAGACCGCTGCGGACTTCCTGGCCCGCGCCGACACGCGCACGTTGACAAAGGTGATTCGTGACCATGGGGAAGAACGGTTTGCTTTTCAGATTGCACAGGCGCTTGTTGCTCGCAGGGAGAGCGGGCATCCCGTTCGAACCACAGGCGAACTGGCCGCGATCGTGGCTGGCGCAGTCAAGACCCGCGAGCCGGGCCAGGACCCTGCAACGCGCACATTTCAGGCTCTTCGGATTTTCGTCAACGCCGAGCTTGAGGCGCTCGAACAGGGTCTGAAGCAGGCCTTGTCGCTGCTGGCGCCGCACGGGCGGCTGGTGGTGATCAGCTTCCATTCGCTGGAAGACCGCATCGTCAAGACCTTCATCGTGCGCGAGAGCCGCGACGTGCCCGATCGCCGCGCGCCGATGGCGCCGCCGCGTGCCTTGCGCCTGAAGGCGCTGGGCCGCGTACGCGCCGGCGCCGCCGAGCTGGCCGCCAACCCGCGCGCCCGCTCGGCCGTGATGCGGGTGGCCGAACGCACCGAGGCCGCATGACGGCGAAGTGGAACGCCCTGCTGCTGGCAGCGTTGATCGGCAGCAGCCTCTGGCTGGTGAAGACCTCGCACGAGTCGCGTCGCCTGTTTGCCGCGCTCGACCGCGAACGCAGCCAGGCGCAGGCGCTGGAGTCCGAGCGCCAACGGCTGGAGGCCGAGCGCCAGGCCCAGGCGACGCCGTTGCGCGTGGAGCACACGGCGCGCGCCAAGCTGGCGATGCGCCCGGCAACCGCCGCCGTCACGGTCTACGTGCAAGAGCTGGCCGCCTCCGGGGGCAAGCCGTGAGCCGGCGCAGCGTCAACTACGCCACCAGCCCGCTGCTGGCGGCCAAGACGCCGCCCGGACGCTCGCGCTTCGTCGTCGTGCTGGTGGCTCTGGCCTTCGTCGGGCTGGCGGCGCGTGCGCTGTGGGTGCAGGTGCTGCACGCCGACTTCTACCAGCGCCAGGGCGAGAAGCGCTACCTGCACACCCAGGACGTGCCCGCCGGCCGTGGCCGCATCCTGGACCGCAATGCACAGCTGCTGGCGGGCAGCGTGCCGGCGCTGGACTTGGCGGTCAATCCGCAGGACTTCGAGGCCAGCGCGGCGCAGCGAAAGACTCTGGCGCGCATGGCCGCCATGCCCCTGCGCGACCTGGAGCGCCGCCTGCGCAGCACGGCGCACTTCGTCTACCTGCAGCGTGGCGTCGACGTCACGCAGCGCGACGCGCTGGCGGCGCTGGGCATCAAGGGTCTGACGGTGCTGGACGGCCTGCGCCGCAGCTACCCCTACGGCGAGGCGGCGTCCCAGCTGGTGGGCTTCACCGACATCGAGCAGAACGGGCTGGAGGGCATCGAGCGCAGCTTCCAGCCGGTGCTGCTGGGGCGCGACGGCCAGCGCGCCGTGGTGCGCGACCGGCTGGGCCAGGTGATCGAGGACATGGGCGAGCAGACCGACCCGCAGCCCGGGCAGGACGTCATGCTGTCCATCGACGCCAACATCCAGGTCTTCGCCTACCAGCGCCTGCGCGACGCGGTGCAGGCGAACAACGCCAAGGGCGGCAGCGCGGTGGTGCTGGACGTGCGCAGCGGCGAAGTGCTGGCGCTGGCCAACTACCCCAGCTACGCACCCGACCAGCGGCGCAACCTGAGCCCGGCGCAGATCCGCAATCGCGCACTGACCGACATCTTCGAGCCCGGGTCCACCATCAAGCCGTTCACGATCGCGCTGGCGCTGGACCGCGGCGTGGCGCGCGTGGACCAGACCATCGACACCGCGCCGGGCTGGATCACCATCACCGGCGCCACGATCCGCGACAGCCACCCGCACGGGCTCCTGACCGTGGCCCAGGTGCTGCAGAAGTCCAGCAACGTCGGCACCGTCAAGCTGGCGATGCAGCTGCGGCCGCGCGACATGTGGGACATGTTCTCGAGTGTCGGCCTGGGCCAGAAGCCCGACCTGGAGTTTCCTGGTCTGGCCACCGGCCGCCTGCGCCCGTACAAGTCCTGGCGCCCGATCGAGCAGGCGACGATGAGCTACGGCTACGGCCTGTCGGTCAGCCTGCTGCAGCTGGCGCGCGCCTACACCGTGTTCGCGCGCGACGGCGAACTGATCCCGCTGTCGCTGCGCCACCTGCCTCAGACGGCGGACGTGCCGGTGGCGGGTGCGCGCATCGTGTCGCCCGAGACCGCGCTGGCGGTGCGCCAGATCCTGCAGACGGCGGCCGGCCCCGGCGGCACCGCGCCGAAGGCGCAGACGGTGGGCTATTCGGTCGGCGGCAAGACCGGCACCGCGCGCAAGCAGGAAGGCCGGGGCTATGCGAGCGACAAGTACCGCGCCTGGTTCGTCGGGCTGGCACCGGTGTCGCAGCCCCGGGTCGTGGTGGCGGTCATGGTTGACGAGCCGCGCAACAAGGTCTTCTACGGCGGCGACGTCGCGGCGCCGGTGTTCTCGCAGATCGTGCAGCAGTCGCTGCGCACGCTCGGCGTGGCGCCCGACATCGAGTTCAAGCCCGAGATCGTCAACGCGCCCGGCAGCGCCGTCGAGGAAAGCTTCTAGATGGCGTTGACCCAGCTCCGGTCCCCGCAGGCGGCGGCACGCTGGCTGCACAGCTGGGTGCGCGGCACCGTGCGCAGCGACAGCCGCCTGGTGCAGCCGGGAGACGCCTTCATCGCCTGGCCGGGCCAAGCGGTCGACGGTCGCCGCTTTGTCGGCGACGCGCTGGCCGCCGGTGCAGCCACCTGTCTGGTCGAGGCCGAGGGCGTGGCCGCGTTCGGCTTCGACGATGCGCGGGTGGCCGCGCTGCCTGGGCTGAAGGTCGCCGCGGGTGACATCGCACACGACTTCTTCGGCCAGCCGAGTGCACGGCTGCAGGTGCTCGCCAGCACCGGGACCAACGGCAAGACCTCGACCACCTGGTGGGTGGCGCAGGCGCTGACGGCGCTGGGCCGGCGCAGCGGCGTCGTCGGCACGCTCGGCATCGGCGAGCCGGGGGCGGTGCAGTTCACCGGCCTGACCACGCCCGACCCGGTGGCACTGCATTCGGCGCTGAGCGCGTTCGTCGAGCGCAGCTTCGCCGCTTGCGCGCTGGAGGCGTCGTCGATCGGCATCGAGGAGCAGCGCCTGAACGGCGTCGCGATCGAGGTGGCGATATTCACCAATTTCACGCTCGACCACCTGGACTACCACGGCAGCATGGAGGCCTACTGGGCCGCCAAGCGCCGCCTGTTCCAGTGGCCCGGGCTGCGTGCTGCGGTGCTGAACGTCGACGATCCGGCCATCGCCACCCTGGCGGCCGAGCTGGCAGACGGGCCGCTGGAAGTCTGGACCGTGTCCACGGACCCTTCGGCCGTCGCGCGGCTGCAGGCGCGTCAGCTCCGCTACGAGGACGGCGGACTGGCCTTCGACGTGTGCGAGGGCGAGCAGCGAGCGGCCGTGCGCACCGGCCTCATCGGTGACTACAACGGCCACAACCTGCTGGCCGTGCTGGGGGCCTTGCGGGCGCTGGGCGTGCCCCTGGCCGATGCCGCCGCCGTGCTGGCGCATTTGACGCCGGTGCCCGGACGCATGCAGCGCGTGGGGCATGGCGCGCCCGAGGTGGTGGTGGACTACGCGCACACGCCCGATGCGCTGGACAAGGTGCTGCAGTCGCTGCGGCCGCTGGCGGCAGCGCGCGGCGGTCGCCTGTGGTGCGTGTTCGGCTGCGGAGGCAACCGGGACGCCGGCAAGCGGCCGCGCATGGGGGCCATCGCCGAACGCGGGGCCGATCACGTGCTGCTGACGAGCGACAACCCGCGGCTGGAACCGCCGGCCCAGATCCTGGGCGAGATCGCCGTCGGCATGATCGGCGACGCGGTCGTGATCGAGGACCGGCGCGCGGCCATCGCGCACGCGCTGCAGGCCGCCGCGCCCGAGGACGTGGTGCTGATCGCCGGCAAGGGCCACGAGGACTACCAGGACGTGGCCGGCGTCAGGCACCCGTTCTCGGACGCCGACGTGGCGCTGCACTGCCTGCAGGGGGGCGCGGCATGATGACGCTGGCGACGGCCAATCTCCTGTTGCCGGGCTCGGTGCTGGTCGGCGACCCGACGGTGACCGCGCTGCGTGTGCACACCGACACCCGCACCCTGCGCCCGGGGGATCTGTTCGTGGCGCTGAAGGGCGAGCGCTTCGACGCGCACGACTTCCTGCCGGCGGCGCGCGACACCGGCGCGGTGGCGGCGATTGCCGAGCGCGGGCTGGCCGAGTCCGGGCTGCCCGGGCTGCGCGTGCCCGACACGCTGCAGGCACTGCAATCGCTGGCCGGCGCCTGGCGCAGCGGGCTGCTGCTGCCGCTGATCGCCATCACCGGCAGCAACGGCAAGACCACCGTGACGCAGATGGTGTCGTCGATCCTGCGCGCCTGGGTGGGCGACGCCGCGGTGGCGACCGCGGGCAACCTGAACAACCACATCGGGGTGCCGCTGACCCTGCTCAGGCTGTCGCCGGCCACGCGCGCGGCGGTGGTCGAACTGGGCATGAACCATGTCGGCGAGATCGCCGCGCTGGCGGCGCTGGCGGCGCCGACGGTGGCCCTGGTCAACAACGCACAGCGCGAACACCAGGAGTTCATGCACAGCGTGGAGGCCGTGGCGCGCGAGAACGGCGCCGTCATCGCGGCGCTGCCGTCCGCCGGCACCGCCGTGTTCCCGCACGCCGACCGCTTCTCGCCGCTGTGGCGCGAACTCGCCGGTGCGCGCCGCGTGCTCAGCTTTGCGGTCGACGACGAGAGTGCCGACGTCTTCAGCGAGGCGCGGTGGGAGGACGACCGCTGGCGACTGCACCTGCGCGGGCCCAAGGGCGCCGCCTCGTTGATGCTGCACCAGGCCGGACGCCACAACGTGGCGAATGCCACCGCCGCTGCCGCTGCCGCCATGGCGGCCGGCGCGCCGCTGGCCGCCGTGGTGGCCGGGCTGCAGGCCTTCCGGCCGGTGAAGGGGCGCTCGGCACTGCGCCAGCTGCCCTGGCGCGGCGGCGTGCTCCGGCTGGTGGACGACAGCTACAACGCCAACCCCGACTCCGTCCTGGCCGCGATCGACGTGCTGGCCGACCTGCCGCGCCCGCGATGGCTGGTGCTGGGCGACATGGGCGAGGTCGGACAGGACGGGCCCGCCTATCACGCCGAAGTGGGCCGCCGTGCCGCCGAGCGCGGCATCGACGCCTTGTGGTGTGCCGGCGCGCTGAGCGCCGAGGCTGCGGCCGCCTACGGCCCGGCGGCGCGCCACTTTACCGACGCCGAGACCCTGGTCGCCGCGCTGGCGGACGCGCCGCAGGCGGCGTCGGTGCTGGTCAAGGGGTCGCGCTTCATGCGCATGGAGCAGGTGGTGCAGTCCCTGGAGCAGGAGGCCGGCCATGCTGCTTAGCCTGAGCCAGTGGCTGTTGACGCTCTACCCCGAAGAGCTGGGTTTCCTGCGCGTGTTCCAGTACCTGACCTTCCGTGCCGTGCTGGCGGCGCTGACGGCCCTGCTGATCGGTCTGGCCTTCGGCCCCTGGGTCATCCGCCGGCTGACCGAACTGAAGGTCGGCCAGCCGGTGCGCGAATACGGCATGACGTCCCACCTCAGCAAGCACGGCACGCCGACGATGGGCGGCGTGCTGGTGCTGATCGGCATCGGCGTGTCCACGCTGCTGTGGTTCGACTGGGGCAACCGCTTCGTCTGGGTCGTGATGCTGGTCACCTTCGGCTTCGGCACCGTGGGCTGGATGGACGACTGGCGCAAGGTGGTGCACAAGGACCCGGAAGGCATGCGCTCGCGCGAGAAGTTCTTCTGGCAGAGCCTGATCGGCCTCGTCGCCGCGCTGTACCTGGCGTTCAGCGTCGCCGAGACGAGCAACCTGCGCGTGCTGGAACTGTTCCTGCGCTGGGTGGGCAGCGGCTTCTCGAACGACCTGCCGCCGCGCGCCGACCTGCTGGTGCCGTTCTTCAAGACCATCAGCTATCCGCTGGGCGTGTTCGGCTTCATCGGGTTGAGCTGGTTCGTGATCGTCGGCGCCAGCAACGCCGTCAACTTCACCGACGGGCTGGACGGCCTGGCGATCATGCCGGTGGTCATGGTGGGCTCGGCGCTGGGCGTGTTCGCCTACGTGGTCGGCAACGCCAACTTCTCGCGCTACCTACTCTTCCCCTACATCCCAGGCGCCGGCGAGCTGTTGATCTTCTGCGCCTCGATGGCTGGCGCGGGGCTGGCGTTCCTGTGGTTCAACGCCCATCCGGCGCAGCTGTTCATGGGCGATGTCGGCGCGCTGTCGCTGGGCGGCGCCCTGGGCACGATCGCCGTCATCACGCGGCAGGAGATCGTGCTCGGCATCATGGGTGGCGTCTTCGTCGCGGAGGCCCTGTCCGTGATGGCGCAGGTGCTGTGGTTCAAGTACACCAAGCGCACGACCGGCACCGGGCGACGCATCCTGCTGATGGCGCCGCTGCACCACCACTACGAAAAGAAGGGCTGGGCCGAGACGCAGGTCGTCGTGCGGTTCTGGATCGTCACCATGCTGCTGTGCCTGGTCGGGCTGGCCAGCCTGAAGCTGCGATGACGGCGCGCGGCGGCCTCGGGTGCTTCGCAAGCGCGCGGTGGGGGCGGGGCTGAGCATGGACTTCCTCCATGACCGCGACGTGCTGGTGCTCGGCCTGGGTGACTCGGGACTGGCCATGGCGCGCTGGTGCGCCTGCCACGGGGCGCGCGTGACCGTGTGGGACTCGCGCGATGCGCCGCCCCGGGCCGACGCCCTGGGCGACGCCGGCCGCCTGACGACGGGCGCGCTGGACCCCGGCTGGGCCGAGAAGGTGCACATCGTGCTGAAGAGCCCGGGCCTGTCGCCGCGCGACGAGCGCATCGCGCCGCTGCTGGCCGCGGCACGCGAACGCGGGCTGGCCGTGATGGGCGAGCTGGACCTCTTCGTGCGGGCGCTGGCCGACCTCAAGGCCACGCGCGGCTACGCGCCGCAGGTGCTGGCCGTCACCGGCACCAACGGCAAGACCACCACCGTCGGCATGACGGCGCTGTTGGTCGAGCGCGCGGGCCGCAGCGTCGCGCTGGCCGGCAACGTGGGTCCGACCATGCTCGACACGCTGGCCCCGCTGCTGGCCAGGCCGGTCGAGGACTGGCCGCAGGTCTGGGTGCTCGAGCTGTCGAGCTTCCAGCTCGACAGCGTGCAGGGCTTCGAGCCCGACGCCGCCGCCGTGCTCAATGTGACGCAGGACCACCTCGACTGGCACGGCAACATGGCCGCCTACGCCGCCGCCAAGGCCCGCATCTTTGGCCACCGCGGCGTGCCGGTGATCAATCGCGACGATCCGCTGGTCGCGGCGATGGCGCCGGTGGCGCCGCTGCCCGCGAAGGGCCGCGCCAAGGCCGAGCCGGCACGCCCTGTGCTGCGCTTCGGGCTGGGCGTCCCGGACCGGCCGGGTGACTTCGGTCTCGTCGTCGATGCCGGCATGGCCTGGCTGGTACGCGCCCTGCCGGTCGACCCCACCGTGCGCCGAAAGAAGGGGGAAGACGACGAGATCCACCTGCAACGCCTGATGCCGGTCGACGCCTTGCGCGTGCGCGGCCGCCACAACGCCGCCAACGCGCTGGCGGCACTGGCGCTGGCCAGCGCGATCGGCTGCCCGCTCGCGCCCATGCTGCATGGCCTGCGCGAGTACCGGGGCCAGGCGCACCGGGTGACGCCCGTCGGCTTCGTCGACGGCATCGAGGCCTTCGACGACAGCAAGGGCACCAACGTCGGCGCCACCGTGGCTGCGCTGGAGGGGCTGGGAGCCGACCTGGCGCCGGGCCGCATCGTCGTCATCCTCGGCGGCGATGGCAAGGGGCAGGACTTCGCGCCCCTGGCCGCGCCGGTGGCACGGCACGTGCGCGCGGTGGCGCTGATCGGGCGCGATGCCGGTGCGGTCGCCGCGGCGTTGCAGGGCACCGGCGTGCCGACGCAGCAGCACGGCAGCCTCGAGGCCGCCACCGCCTGGTGCTTCGAGCAGGCCCAGCCCGGAGATGCCGTGCTCCTGAGCCCGGCCTGCGCCAGCCTGGACATGTTCCGCAACTATGCGCATCGGGCCGAAGTCTTTGTCGCCGCGGTGCATGCCCTGGCCCACGAACGCGGGGATCTGGTGGCATGAGCGCGGTCGCCAAGCGCGCGCTGGGCCCGCTGCGCGACTGGTGGGCCGCCCGCCGCGGCGCCGAGCGCCTGCCGGTGCGAGACCGGCTGGCGCCGCGCGGTCTGAGCCCTGGGCAGCCGCTGGCGTTCGACCGCAGCCTGGTGCTGGTGACCGTCGCGCTGGTGCTGCTGGGCCTCGTGATGGTGTACTCGGCCAGCATCGCGCTGCCCGACAGCCGCAAGTTCTCCGGCTACGGTCCGGCCTACTTCCTGGGCCGGCAGGCCCTGGCGCTGGCGATCGGCGGCGTCGTGGCGCTGGCGGCGGTGCAAGTCCCGATCGCGTTCTGGGAAAAGCACGCGCCCTGGGTCTTCGTGCTGTCGCTGCTGTTGCTGGTGCTGGTGCTGCTGCCCTTCGTCGGCAAGGTGGTGAACTATTCGCGCCGCTGGCTGCCGCTGGGCTTCATGTACTTCCAGCCGTCGGAGCTGGCCAAGCTGGCGATCGCTATGTACGCCGCCGACTACATGGTGCGCCGCATGGGCGCGCGCGAGAACTTCTTCCGCGCCGTCTGGCCGATGGTGGTGGCGGTGGCCTTCACCGGGGCCCTGCTGCTGCGCCAGCCCGACATGGGCGCCTTCATCGTGATCGCCGTCATCGCGATGGGCATCCTGTTCCTGGGCGGGGTCAACCTGCGCATGTTCGGGCTGATGGCGGTGGTGATCGTGGCCACCTTCGCGCTCATCATCGCCTTCGACGACCTGCGCCGCGAGCGCATCTTCGCCTACCTGGACCCCTGGGACCCGCGCTACGTCCAGGACAAGGCGTACCAGCTCACGCACAGCCTGATCGCCTTCGGCCGCGGCGAGATCTTCGGCCAGGGGCTGGGCGCCAGCGTCGAGAAACTGCATTACCTGCCCGAGGCGCACACCGACTTCCTGCTCGCCGTCATCGGCGAAGAGCTCGGCCTGGCCGGCGTGCTGCTGGTGATCGCCGGCTTCTTCTGGCTGACGCGGCGGATCTTCGTCATCGGTCGCCAGGCGGTGGCGCTGGACCGCGTCTTCGCCGGCCTGATGGTGCAGGGCATCGGCATCTGGTTCGGCGGCCAGGCCTTCATCAACATGGGCGTCAATCTGGGCGTGCTGCCGACCAAGGGCCTGACGCTGCCGTTGATGAGCTTCGGCGGGTCGGCGATGCTGATGAACCTGGTGGCGCTGGCCCTGGTGGTCCGCACCGACATGGAGAGCCGGGTGCTCATGCGCGGAGGGCGGCCATGAGCCACCTCGTCGTCATGGCCGCCGGCACCGGCGGGCACGTGATTCCCGGCCTGGCGGTCGCGCGCGAGATGCAGCGACGCGGCTGGAGCGTCAGCTGGCTGGGCACGCGCGGCGGCATGGAAAACCAGCTCGTGCCGCCCAGCGGCATCGCGCTGGACGCGATCGGCTTCAGCGGCATGCGCGGCAAGGGGCTGTGGGGCGCCACGACGGGCGGGCTCCGGCTGCTGAAAGCCTTCTGGGACTGCCTGCAGATCCTGCGCCGGCGCGGCGCCCACGCGGTGCTCGGCATGGGCGGCTACGTGTGCTTCCCGGGCGGGCTGATGGCGTCGCTGCTCGGCCGGCCGCTCGTGCTCGTCAATGCCGACGCCGCCCTGCTGCTGAGCAACCGGATGCTGCTGCCGGTGGCCGACCGGGTGGCGTTCGGCTTCGACGGGCCGGACGCACAACGCCTGAAGCAGGCCGTCGTCACCGGCAACCCGGTGCGCAGCGAAATCGAGGCGCTCGCGGCGCCGGCCCAGCGCTTCGCCGGCCGGCGCGGGCCGCTGCGGCTGTTGGTGGTCGGCGGCAGCCTGGGTGCGCGGGCATTGAACGAGGCGGTGCCGGCCGCGCTGGCGCTGCTCGAGCCCGGCCTGCGTCCGCTGGTCACGCACCAGACGGGCAATGCCCACTTCGCGGCCGTGAGCCAGGCCTATGCCGACGCGGGCGTGCAGGCCGAGGTGCTGCCGTTCATCGACGACATGGCCTCGCGCCTGGGCGACTGCGACCTGATGCTGTGCCGCGCCGGCGCCGGCACCGTGAGCGAACTGTGCGCAGCCGGCGTGGCCGGGCTGCTGGTTCCGCTGATCGTCAAGACCACGGCCCACCAGCGGGACAACGCCGCGTACATGGCGCGGGCCGGCGCCGCGCTGCACGTGCCGCAGACCGAACTCAGCCCGCAGCGGCTGGCCGACACGCTGCGCGGCCTGCAGCGCGAACCCCTGCTGGCGATGGCCGAGAAGGCGCGTGCGCTGGCGCACCCGCACGCGGCTGCCCGCGTGGCCGACGAGATCGAAAGGCTGGTGAAGTGATGCCGACTTCAACGCTCCGGGCTTGCGCCCTGCGTCAACCCCGGCGAGGGCCTGGGGCGCCCGCGGGGCGGCCCGGCAGGAGTCCGTCGTGAAGCACGCCGTCAAGCACATCCACTTCGTCGGCGTCGGCGGCGCCGGCATGAGCGGCATCGCCGAGATCCTGCACAACCTGGGCTACGAAGTGTCGGGCTCGGACCAGGCCATCTCGGCCACCACGCGCCGGCTGGTGGCGCTGGGCGTGCGCGTGCAGATCGGCCACGACGCCGCGCACATTGCCGGCGCCCAGGCGGTCGTGACCTCGACCGCGGTGCGCGGCGACAACCCGGAGGTCATCGCCGCGCGTGCGAGGCGGGTGCCGATCGTGCCGCGCGCGGCGATGCTGGCCGAGCTGATGCGGCTCAAGCAGGGCATTGCGATCGCCGGCACGCACGGCAAGACCACCACCACCTCGCTCGTCACCAGCGTGCTGGCCGAGGCGGGGGTCGACCCCACATTCGTGATCGGCGGCAAGCTCAACAGCGCGGACGCGAACTCCCGCCTGGGCGCCGGCGACTACATCGTCGTCGAAGCGGACGAGAGCGACGCGTCGTTCCTGAACCTGAGCCCGATCCTGGCGGTGGTGACGAACATCGACGCCGACCACATGGACACCTACGGGCACGACCTGTCGCGCCTGAAGGCGGCCTTCGTCGACTTCCTGCACCGCATGCCGTTCTACGGCGCGGCCATCGTCTGCATCGACGACCCGGGCGTGCGCTCGATCGTGCCGATGCTGTCGCGGCCGATCGTCACCTACGGCCTCGGCGACGACGCGATGGTGCGTGCGATCGACGTCAAGGCGCTGCCCGGTGGCCAGATGCGCTTCACCTGCCGCCGCCGCAACGGCACGCCGATGCCCGACCTGGCCATCACCCTGAACCTGCCCGGCGAGCACAACGTGCGCAACGCGCTGGCCGCCATCGCCGTGGCCACCGAGCTCGAACTGTCCGACGCCTCCACCGTGAAGGCGCTGGCCGAGTTCTCCGGTGTCGGCCGCCGCTTCCAGCGCTGGGGCGAACTGCCGGTGGCGCCGGCGCGCGGCGGGGGCCAGTTCACGCTCGTCGATGACTACGGCCACCACCCGGTGGAAATGGCCGCGGTGCTGGCCGCCGCGCGCGGCGCCTTCCCGGGCCGGCGCCTGGTGCTGGCCTTCCAGCCGCACCGCTACACCCGCACGCGCGACTGTTTCGAGGACTTCGTCAGGGTGCTGGGCGAAGCCGACGCGGTGTTGCTGACCGAGGTCTATGCCGCCGGCGAGACGCCCATCGTCGCCGCCGACGGCCGAGCGCTGGCGCGCGCCACGCGCGTGGCCGGCAAGGCCGAGCCGGTGTTCGTGGACGACGTGGCGGCGCTGCCGGAGGCGATCGAGGCCTTCGTCCAGGACGGCGACGTCGTCATCGTGATGGGTGCCGGCAGCATCGGCGGCGTCGCTCAGCAGCTGGCCGTGCGCGAAGGGACGGCAACATGACGGCGCTGGACAAGACGGCCGTGGCAGACCTCGGGAAGGTCGCCGTGCTCATGGGCGGCGACAGCGCCGAGCGCGAGGTGTCGATCATGTCGGGCGGCGGCGTGCTGGCGGCGTTGCGCGGGCACGGGGTCGATGCGCACGCGTTCGACCCTGCCGCGCGCGGCCTGCACGAACTCCGCAGCGACGGCTTCGATCGCGCCTTCGTCGCCCTGCATGGGCGCCACGGCGAGGACGGTTCGCTGCAGGGCGCGCTGGAGCTGCTCGGGATCCCGTACACCGGCTCCGGCGTGTTGGCCAGCGCGATCTGCATGGACAAGGTGATGACCAAGCGCATCTGGCGTGCCGAGGGCCTGCCCACGCCGGCGTGGGTCTGGCTGGCGGCCGACGCGCAGGAGCGCGAGCATGTCATGCGCGTGCCCGACGAACTGGGCCTGCCGCTGATCGTCAAGCCGCCGCGCGAAGGGTCTTCGATCGGCATCACCAAGGTGCAGGGCTACTCGCAGATGCAGGACGCGGTGGCGCTGTCGGCGCGCTACGACCACGACGTGCTGTGCGAGGAGTTCATCGCCGGCGTCGAACTGACCTGCCCGGTGATCGGCAGCGGAGCGTCGGCGCGCGCGCTGCCGGTGATCCGCATCGATGCGCCCGACGGCAACTACGACTACCAGCACAAGTACTTCAGCGAGGACACCGGCTACCGCTGCCCGAGCGGCCTGTCCCCCGAGGTCGAGGCCGAGGTGCAGCGCCTGACGCTGGCGGCCTATCGCAGCCTGGGCTGCCGCGGCTGGGGCCGTGCCGATCTGATGCAGCGCGCCAGCGACGGCGCGCTGTTCCTGCTGGAGATGAACACCTCGCCCGGCATGACGGGCCACTCGCTGGTGCCCATGTCGGCCAAGGCCGCAGGCATCGACTACCCCAGCCTGTGCGTGATGCTGCTGCAGGCGGCCACGCTGGACGCCCGGGTCTGACGGCCATGGCCCGCCTGCGCCGCAAACCCCGCCCGAGCGCGCCGGCCGCGCTGCCCGGCGACGTGCGCCTGATGAACAGCGTGGCGGCCGGCATCTTTGCGTTGGCCGCGGTCACGCTGAGCGCCGCGGCGGTGGGCTGGCTCACGCGCGCGCCCTGGTTCACGATCCGGGCCTTGCAGGTCGATGGCGAGCTGCAGCGCAACAACCTGCCCACCTTGCGCGCCAATGCCCTGCCGCGGCTGGCGGGCAACTTCTTCAGCATCGACCTGCAGCGTGCCAGGCTGGCGTTCCAGTCCGTGCCCTGGGTGCGTCACGCGGTGGTGCGACGGGTCTGGCCGGACCGCCTGGCGGTGCGACTGGAGGAACACCACCCGGTGGCCCTGTGGGCCAGCGACGGCGAGAAGAACCCCTCGCTCGTGAACG
>Ga0316188_10000128_pt1 | contig 25697 bp, 21 predicted proteins | sample Phiworburrow1_MG_FD_204933 | JGI IMG/M metagenome (GOLD analysis project Ga0316188, IMG submission 204933) | Coastal sediment microbial communities from Maine, United States - Phippsburg worm burrow 1 | ecosystem: Environmental > Aquatic > Marine > Coastal > Sediment | place: USA: Maine... | reverse complement strand
CGTCATGCCGAACCGCTGGTCTCTGAACGTACAGATACTCGCTGCCGGAGCATGCGGGACACGCGTTCTGAATCGCAGCCACCGACAGCGTGGCCACAGTCCCAGCGTCCAGGTCAGGAGCTGCGTCACTTGGTGAATCGCTGCACCCTGTCGCCACCACAGCCGACAACACAAACGCAACCAGGAACCGAAGCACCTTGTCCCATCCTTTGTGCCGATGAACCGAGCCTATTCCACCCCGCACATATCGGCTGCGATGTCAAGGGGTCACTGCAACTCTTGGGCGAGTTTCTCTGATGGTGTCATGTCCCCGAGGGTCTGTCGAGGCCGTGTGTTGAGGGAGTAGGCGTGCATATTGCCGGCAGACTTGGGCACGGCCAACGAGAAAGCCCGAAGAGACGCCCCGGCCATCGCTGTCTGTGAGCTCTGAACGCGCTCGTCGAGTGGTCATTCCCCAGACCCGAATGATATCGGCACACATCTGCCGGGCAAGTGACCATCGAGTCGGCAGTTCAACGTGGAACTACGTGTACGGCGGTCGCCACCTGCGAACACCCCTCGGTGCCCGGGGTGGGATTCGAACCCACACACCCAGAGGGTCGCGGATTTTAAGTCCGCTGCGTCTGCCAGTTTCGCCACCCGGGCCCCACCAGAGGGTACCGCCCCCGCCTCTCCGTAGCCGTGCAGGATTGCGTAACCTGACCGCAGTCGTGCAAGGAGTTCATAGGTGAAAGTCTTCCCTCCCGACAAGATCCGCAATGTCGCACTCGTCGGCCATTCCGGATCCGGAAAGACCACGCTGGCCGAAGCGTTGCTGTATCGAGCCGGTTCAATCGGGAGAATCGGCACAGTGGAAGCTGGGACCACCGTCACCGACTACGACCCAGAGGAGCATGCTCGCGGCATCAGCGTGACCATGGCCCTCGCCCCGTTCGAATGGCGGGACCACAAGATCAACCTGATCGATACGCCGGGGTACGCGGACTTCGCGGGAGATCTCCACGCGGCCCTTCGTGTCGTTGACCTCGCCGTATTCGTCGTCAGTGCCGTCGATGGAGTCGAGGTCCAAACGGTGTACGCGTGGCGCATTGCCGAGGAACTCGGCGTTCCACGCATGATCTTCGTCAACAAGCTGGACAAGGAGCGCGCGTCCTTCGAACGCACGCTCAGGGAACTGAGGGCCCGGTTCGGTGCTGGCATCGCACCCATCGAGCTGCCGATCGGTCAGGAAGAGGCCTTCCACGGTGTTGCTGACCTCTTCAGGGACAAGGCCTACATCTACGACTCTGGCTCTGCCGAGACAACGGACATGCCTGAGGACATGATCGATCGGGAGCACGAGGTGCACGACAACCTCGTCGAGGGCATCGTGGTGGGCGACGACGCCATGCTCGAAAGATATCTCGAAGGCGACATGCCGTCCGTCGACGAACTCGAACACACGATGGCTGCAGGAGTCGCTGACGCGAAGGTCTTCCCGGTCGTCTGCGGATCCGCGACGGGGCCGATTGCCGTCGACCGGCTTGCGGATTTCATCGTGGAGCTCGGGCCGTCGCCCCTCGATCGACCAGCGGTACAGGTACGGGCAGGTGATGAGATCGTCGAGATCATCAAGGACCCATCGAGTGATCCACTCGCCTTCGTGTTCAAGACGCTCGCCGATCCATACGTCGGGCAGATCTCGCTCATGAAGGTCCTGACAGGGACACTCCGCACCGAAACACACGTGACCAACTCTCGGTCTGGCCAGGACGAACGCCTTGCGAAGATCGCCACGATGTTCGGGAAGGAGACGACCCTCGTTGATGCTGCACCTGCCGGCGACATCGTCGCCGCGGCGAAACTGGTCGACACCCGCACGGGTGACACGCTGTCCCCGAAGCACAAGCCGGTGACAGCGGTCCCGATCGATCGCCCGTCACCGGTCCTCGCAACGGCACTCGTCGCCCGTACCCAGTCCGACGACGACAAGCTGAGTACCTCACTCCAGCGGATCCTCGAGGAGGACGCTTCGCTCGTGGTCACGCACGACGACGAAACCAAGCAGACGCTGCTGTGGGGCCTTGGCGATACCCACCTCCAGATCACCATCGAGAAGCTCGAACGGAAGTTCGGCGTCCAGGTCGACCAGGAACCGGTCAAGGTCGCGTACCGGGAGACCATCACGAGGGACGCCGACGCCGAAGGGAAGCACAAGAAGCAGTCCGGTGGTCACGGCCAGTTCGGTGTCTGCCACCTCAGGATCGCTCCACTCCCCCGCGGAGAAGGTTTCGCCTTCATCGACGCGATCAAGGGAGGCTCGATCCCACGCGGCTTCATACCCGCCGTCGAGAAGGGCATCATCGAGACCATGGATGAGGGCGGCCTTCATGGGTACCCGGTCGTCGACATCGAGGCGACCGTCGACGATGGGAAGTACCACGCCGTCGATTCATCGGAGATGGCATTCAAGCTCGCTGCCAGGGCGGGATTCAAAGAGGCCTTCGAGAATGCGGGACCCGTGGTTCTCGAGCCGATCTCCAAGGTCCGTGTCACCGTCCCACCCGAGTATCAAGGTGACGTGATGGGCGACATCGCTTCTCGCAGGGGCGCGGTCCAGGGATCCATGGCCAACGTCGACGGCACACAGACCGTCGAGGCTGAGATCCCCACCAGCGAGATCGTTCGATATGCCATCGACCTGAGGTCGCTGACGCACGGATGGGGCCGTTTCACGGCGGAGCATGACCACTATCAGGAGCTGCCATCGCACCTCGTCGATCGGGCCCTTGCGGAGGCAGCCGCTACCTGAGGTCAGTCGTCGAGCAGTTCTGCCGCAAGACCGGAAAGGAGATCGCGCTCCGACACGACGACACGGTCGGCGCCGATCGCCGCCATGACCCGCTCTGCGATCACCGCTCCGGCCAGAATCACGGGAGCCCGTTTGGGATCGAGAGACGGGAGCGCCCTCGTCTCTTCGAGCGTCAGCGTCGCCAGCCAATCGCGCATCTCGATGAGATCTTCCCTGTTCAAGGTGCTCAGATGGACCGCAGCACTGTCGTAGGAGGACAACCCGAGCTGCATCGCTGAGAGGCTCGTGAAGGTGCCTGCAACCCCGATGACCTCCGTGGCTCGTGGGAGCCCCTCGAGATGCGAGAAGATCCGATCGACCTCCGCGCTGGCTGACGCAATCTGATGTGGGGAGGCTGGTCGATCGGGGAGGGTGCGGTCGGTCAGTCTCACGGATCCGATGTCGAAGCTGTACGTCCACGAGATCACGCCAGCCGATCCCTCGATGATCTCGGTCGAACCCCCACCGATGTCGACCACGACCAGGGTCCCGGTATCGGGAAGTCCACTCGTCGCCCCGGAGAACGAAAGGCTCGCCTCCCTGTCTCCGCTGATGACCTCTGGTCTCGTGCCGAGCCTGGCAGCGACGCGGTCCATGAGGTCAGGTCCATTGGCTGCGTCACGTGATGCCGAGGTCGCAACGGCAGCGAACCGATCAACCCGGTGAAGGCGTATCTCATCGACGAACGCATCGATCGAGTCGAGGGTTGCCTCGATGGCGTCCTCGCGCATCATTCCTGAGGCATCGACACCGCGACCGAGTCCAGTCACGACGACCCGATGCACAATCGGCTCCTGAGCGCTTGCGGTGATGAGCAGCCTGACCGAGTTGCTGCCGATATCGATTGCCGCAACCTTCACGCCGCACCCGCGGGCTCGACCCACGCGCCATTCGCTTCGACGCCTTCCGGACCGATCGCCACGCATGCAACGGTGCAGTTGAGTGGTTCGATGGTCCGTGCGACGCCACTCCCTATCGCGTTGTCATTCCCGGCCGCTGCGTCTGCATATTGTGCATGGAGGCATTTGACGCCTCCTGCCGAGCCGGCAACACCTCCCGACGGACGCGGCCCCTCCCATCCGTCAGGCAGGAGCGCATCTCGGTCCCGCGCATAGCGCACCATCGATCGACGATGGCGCGCGGCAAGGGCCGGGTCTGCAGCGAGGTCGCCGTCTGCCTGCTTCACTCCCCCACCTGCCTCCATGCGACTGATCCTGAGGACGGCAAGCGGGCAGGTGAGCCAATACGTCGTAGGGAAGGGCGTTCCATCGTCCAGGATCGGCGGAACGAGCGCTACGACCGGCAGCCCGAGATGGCAGCGAGCCTCGACCGCGACCGGCGACCGGGGCGGCCGTCCGATCTGAACCTCGACCACCGAGCGGTCATCCATCGCTGGTGGTGTCTCGCCCCGTGATGAAATCGATGAATCGCTGGAAGAAGCCTCGCGTGTCGGGCTCGGTGACCGCCTCGGGCGTTTGCGTATTGACGACCTCACCATCCGCATCCGGGGTGACCACGACGTATCCAACCTCACCTGGTTGAACGAAGCCATATTGTTCGCGGGCGACACGCTCGATCTCGCTGTCGGTCAGGAGGGCGCCAGCGGAATCCTCGAGCGCGCCGTTCTGCTCGACCAGGGCATCAAGAGTCTCCTGTGCCTCGGCCACCTGGTTGCCGCGGTCGAGATATTGCTGGACCGGCAGCACGCCTGTTGCAACGAACCCCACCGACACGAACAGCGCAACGAGCAGCATCGATCGCCAACGTCGCCGCCGTCTCGGTCGTCCGGTAGTGCTTCGCGATGAGGTGCGTTCGAGGGTGTTCGTCATCGGAACCGCGCGAATCTGTCCCAGCCCGCGTAGCGTGCCTCGTCTCCAAGCCGCTCCTCGATGCGGAGCAACTGGTTGTATTTGGCCGTCCGCTCACCCCTGGCAGGTGCACCGGTCTTGATCTGTCCCGCATTCGTCGCAACGGCGAGGTGTGAGATGAACGAATCCTCGGACTCCCCCGAACGGTGCGAGATCATCGTTCCATAGGATGATCTCTCGGCGAGATCCATGGTGTGGAGTGTCTCGGACAGGGATCCGATCTGGTTCACCTTGATGAGGACCGCATTGGCCACCTGCAGGTCGATCGCCTTCCTCACAAGGTCGACGTTGGTGACGAGCAGGTCGTCCCCGACGACCTGGACCCGATCCCCGATCCTTTCGGTGAGAAGCTTCCACCCCTCCCAGTCCCCTTCATCGAGCCCGTCTTCGATGGACACGATGGGATAGTCGCCGACAAGTGATGCAAGGTGGTCCACCATTTCTTCGGAGGTCAACGAGGCGCCGGACAACTCGTAGGTACCGTCGTGATACAGCTCGGTCGCGGCGACGTCGAGCGCAAAGGACACGTCCTCGCCAACGGTGTACCCGGCGGCTGTGATGGCTTCGCTCAGTATGTCGAGGACTGCCCTGTCCGACTCGAGATCCGGTGCGAAACCTCCCTCATCGCCGACGTTCGTCGGGAGTCCCATCCCGGCGAGTACACCGCGAAGGGAGTGATAGACCTCCACACCGGCCCGCAGGGCTTCCCGGAAAGAGGGGGCACCTCCCGGCACCAGCATGAACTCCTGCGTATCGATCGAGTTCGCGGCATGCGCCCCACCATTCACGACGTTGAAGCACGGCGTGGGAAGGGTCCTGGCTGAGGTCCCTCCGAGATAGCGATACGTTGGCAGCCCGACCGCTGCAGCGGCAGCCCTCGTCGCGGCGAGCGACACGGCCAGGATCGCGTTCGCGCCGAGCGTCCCCTTGTTCGGTGTTCCGTCGAGGTCGATCATCGTCTGGTCGATGGCCTCCTGCCGGGTTGCATCCATGCCGACGATCGCAGGAGCGATGACAGCATTCACGTTCTCAACAGCCTTCAGAACACCTTTGCCGAGATATCGGTCACCGCCGTCGCGGAGCTCGACGGCTTCGAGGGCTCCCGTTGACGCCCCCGATGGAACGATTGCCCGGCCGAATGCACCCCCGGCGAGGGTGACGTCGGCTTCGACCGTGGGGTTGCCCCTGGAGTCGAGGATTTCGCGTGCGTGGATCCCAATGATCGTGGTGGTGGATGTGCTGCCCATGTCGGCTCCGAGGGTAGACGGCGGTTGGTATTCCTACGGGCTTTGTGTGCCCCGCTCCATGATGGCGCGTTTCGCGGCCTGCCAAGCATCGTCGAGTTCGTCAACGGTGGCGTGCGCGACGGTACCTCCCGATGAGGCGAGCGACTCCTCGACGAGGCGGAACCTTTCGATGAATCGGTCAACGCTTCTCCGGAGGGCTGTCTCCGGGTCCACACCGAGGTGGCGAGCAAGATTGATGGTGCTGAAGAGCACATCACCAAGCTCATCGGTCATGGCGCTGAGATCACCTTGTGCGTCGTGAAGCTCGTCGATTTCACCTCTGAGCACCGCGAACACGTCAGACGCATCCGTCCAGTCGAACTTCACGCTCGCGGCGCGCTTCTGAACCTTCATGGCACGTGCGACGCCAGGCATACCCATCGGGATGTCATCCATGAGACTCGAACGCGACTTCTCATCCTGCTTGATTCGCTCCCAGTTCGCGAGCACACCCGAGGCGTCCGCCACTTCGACATCACCGAACACGTGGGGGTGGCGCCGGACCAATTTGCGTCGATTGATCTCTGCAACCTCATCGATGTCGAAGGCCCCCGCCTCGGCTGCGAGCGTGGCATGGAAGATCACCTGGAGGAGCACGTCGCCGAGTTCATCCTCGACCTCGGCGTAGGCACCGAAGTCCGGATCGCCCCCTGGGGCATCGACTGAGAGGTTTCCGAGGGCATCTGCCGCCTCGTAGGCCTCCTCGACGAGGTGGGTGAGCAGTGTGTGGTGGGTCTGTTCACGGTCCCAGGGGCATTGGGAGCGAAGTATTCGGTTCGTGGCAATGAGGCCCAGGACCCCCACGTCGGCGGAAGGGACGAACACAGACGTTCGCGGACCGCCGGGATACGTCGCGAGGGAGGCGAGGGACATCGGTCTCACGACTTGGTCACTGTCGCCAAGCCGGTCGAGGACCGTGACCTCGGTGTCGTCAGGAAGCGTTCTGCCGAGGGCGATCGCCAGGTCGGACGCCCTGAGCATGGAGTCGACCTGGGTGACGATCGTCGGGAGATGGAACGGCAACGGGTCAGGCAGGTCCCTGGCGTCGACGATCTGGGCACCGTCGGTGATCGGATCGAGCCCGATGGCGGCGAAGACGTCCTCGAGGAAGGAAGACGCGCTCCATACCTCGACAACGTGGCCAGCTTCTGTGCCGAGGTTGACGAGGAGCGTCACCGTCTTCTCACCGACGGACGGGCTACCCGGCACTGCGTACACGACATCGACCTCGTTGGCAGTGCCGAGAACGCGATCGACGATGCCCCGGTACACGCCATCGAAATCATCGTTGTCGTCATAGAGGTCGTCGCACGTGACCACGTCCCGAATCGACGCCAGTTCGATCGCCGCAGGATGACGCACAGTTCTCAGGATCACAACGGGAGCTGATCGAAGAATCTCGAGGGTGCGGCCATCGACCCTGTCGATGCTCGCCGGGCCGAGCCCGACGACGGTGATGGCCATCAGGGAGAGGCCGGAGGAGGGAGGACACCGTCTCCCTGCGCGAACCAGCGCCCGATCTGTGATCGAACGGCGACGTCCGCCCTCCCGAGGGCGGCGTCGCTCCAGAGGGTCCACCTCGTTGCAATGATGGTCTCAGGGAGCCACCGGTCCGTGTCGCCGATGAAGTCGTCGTAGGTCGCGGGGAAGTCGCGTTGATCCACGATGGCGATGTGCCAACCGAAGTCCGATTGGAACGGCAGGGTCACCTCTCCGACGGGTGCCGTGGCGAACACTGTGGCCAGGGGCTCGACGTAGCGCGACGGATTGGACGGGCACTCCAGTTGCCCACCGATCGAAACCGGGTCGAGCGATACCTCGTCGGCGACCGCGGAGAAGTCTTCTCCCGCAAGGACTCGTTGCCGGGCTGCTTCAGCCTCCTCCTGCGTCCCAACGAGTATGTGACGCGGACACACTTCGATCAGAAGGTCCTGCTCGTCCTGCCAGATCTGGGTCAACGTCTCTGGGTCGCTCGCCATCGCCTCCATGACTTCCGATCGCACCATCAACTGGCGTGTGACGAGGTCCACTGCGGCGTCTGACAGATCCGGGTTGTTGGCAACCGAATCGATGACGGAAAGCTCCTCAGGCGATGCCTCGGCCAGCCAGGCGTCGCGAGCTGCGGCCGTCTCGAGGCCGGTGATGCCGAAATCCTCTTCCGCGGCGTCCATCGTGGCCTGGATCACGATCAAGCGATTCAGGTCGTTGCGGAATTGCTCTCCTTGGACGGTTGCAACGTCGCCGTTCTCGACCGTGGCGACCGCTCGGATCCCGAGCACCTCGTCGTCGGTGATGTGGGATCCATTGACGTTTGCAGCAACCGTCGCGCTGGCACACGATGACACGGCCATCGCTGCTGCGGCCAGAAGGGCGGCGGTGCGGATTCTGCGGGTCATGAGGCCTCAGTGGCGTCGTCGGCTGGTGGCCACAGTGTACGGAGGAACCGGAGTATGGCCGTGGCCGGTGAGGCGTCTGGCGACGGAAGGAACAGCGTGGCACCTCTGAGCATGGCTCCACGGGCAACCCGTTCGAGTCTCACCTCCTCGGATGCCTTCAACGTGACGGGGGCGATCTTGACCTCACGCCTGTTCTGGAGGATCTCGGAGATACCGAGGCGGATCGCATCGGCCCTGAGCCGCGCGAGGTTGATGAGTTCCTCGGCCTCCGGGGGCAGTTCTCCGTACCGATCCCGCCACTCGGCGACCACGTCATCGATTCCGCTGTCGTTCCTCGCAGAGGCCAGCCTGCGATACGCCTCCAGCCTCGCCTCTCCCCCATCGACATAGCCGGTCGGCAGATGGGCATCGAGGATCAGGTCGATCCTGATCGTCGGATCTTCATCCTCCTGGGCGACCTCGCCCCGCAACTCCGCAACGGCGTCGGCAACGAGTTCCGTGTAGAGATCGAAACCGACCGCCGCGATGTGCCCAGACTGGGTTTCGGACAAGATCGACCCGGCGCCGCGGATCTCGAGATCCCTCATGGCGAGTTCGAACCCGCTGCCGAGGTCGGAGAACTCCCCGATCGCTTCGAGCCTTCGGTACGCGGTTTCCGATAGCCGTTCCTCGGTTGGGTGAAAGAGATAGGCGTACGCTCGCTGGTGGGATCGGCCGACCCTGCCTCTGAGCTGGTAGAGCTGGGCGAGTCCGAGCCGATCAGCACGTTCGACGATCAACGTATTGACCTGGGGAACATCGAGACCGGACTCGATGATCGTGGTGGCGACGAGGACGTCGAATTCGCGGTTCCAGAAGTCGAACATCACTTGCTCGAGCTGGCCCTCGCTCATCTGCCCGTGGGCTACGGCAAACCGCGCATCCGGAACAAGTTCAGCGAGGCGGGCAACGGCGTGGTCGATCGACAGCACCCGGTTGTGGACCACGTAGACCTGGCCTTCCCTCAGCATCTCTCTGCGAATGGCCGCTGCAACCGCACGCTCGTCGTACGGACCGACGTAGGTGAGGATGGGATGGCGATCCTGTGGGGCGGTTCGGATGTTCGAAACGTCCCGAATACCGGTGAGCGCCAACTCGAGCGTTCGCGGTATGGGTGTCGCCGTGAGGGTCAGCACGTCAACGCTCGTTCGCAGTTCCCTGAGGGCATCCTTCGCCGCTACACCGAACCGTTGCTCCTCATCGATCACGACGAGCCCGAGGTTGCGGTACGTGATGTCCCTGGACAGCAGCCGATGGGTACCCACGACGATGTCGACCGAACCGTCTGCCAGACCGCGAATCACGTCTCGCTGTTGTTTCGTGGTGAGGAAACGGGAGAGCATCTCGACGCGCACCGGAAAGGAGGCAAATCGTTCCTGGAAGTTGGCGAAGTGCTGTTGGGCAAGGAGGGTTGTCGGGACGAGGACGACAGCCTGTTTGCCATCCTGGACCGCTTTGAACATTGCTCGGATCGCGATCTCGGTCTTGCCATACCCGACATCCCCGAAGATCAGTCGGTCCATCGGCATCCCTGACTCCATATCCGCCTTCACGTCAGCGATCGCGGAGAGCTGATCCGGTGTCTCCTCATAGGGGAATGCCGCCTCGAACTCTTGCTGCCACGGCGTGTCGGAAGTGAACGCATAACCGGCCGCAGCTGCACGACGGCGATGGAGCTCCACGACCTGATCTGCCACGACGGCGACCTCGCGCCTGACCTTGTTTCGCGTCTGGGTCCAGTCGGTTCCACCCATTCGCGAGAGCCGAGGGCTCTCACCTCCCGAGTACCTTCGAATCGCCGATAGCTGGTCGGTTGGCACATACAGCTTGTCGTCGCCCGCATACTCGACCAGCAGGTAGTCGCGCTCGACGCCGGCCATGTCCCTGTGGACAAGCCCAGCGAACCTGCCGATGCCGTGGTGATGATGGACGACGAAGTCTCCGGGATTGAGGTCCCTGTAAGCATCTCCCGTCTGCCGCCTCGTGCCGCGTCTCGCCGTCCGATGCGCCCTGCGGCGCCCCGCGATCTCGTGTTCTCCGACAACACCCAGTCCGAGCGCTGGAAAGACGAATCCGCTGTGGATCCCCGTTGCGATGACGGCGGTGGTCGGGCCATTGAGCGAAGCCATGACGGGCAGATCGGCCCCATTCTCAGCGAGGACGGCAGCAACCCTGGCTGCAGCCGGCTCGCCGTCCATGGCCACGATCACTTCGATCTTGCGGTCCCTCCAGCGGTTGATGGCCGCTGCGATGGACTCGGGATTGCCGGCGACGCCGTCGAGACCGCGGATCTCATAGCCCGTGTCCCCTGGACCCGCGGGGAGAGGCGGAGCCTCGATCACACGCTGTGCAATGGAATCGATGTCGAGGGGGAGGTAGAACGGCGGATGCGCACCGGCATCCGGAGCACCGATGCCCCACGTATCGGCAAGGGCAGCGGCCAGGTCTGCCTCCTCCTTTGCGAGGTCGGCGGCCCGGTCCGCGCACCGCAACGGGTCAAACACGAACACGGGACAGTTGCTTTCATCCAGGACTGTCCTGGCGGGCGCGAGCCACGGCAACCACGATTCCATGCCCTGGAAGGACACGCGTTCGGCGATGCGATCCCATGTGTCTGATGCCCATGCCTCCTTGGTTCGCAATCCATCAGCGATCGATGCGAGCGAGTCATCGAGGAGCACTTCGCGAGCCGGGTACACCGCAACGGATGCGAGGTCTTCGATCGATCGCTGGGTGGTCGGCGAGTATGACCGGATCGCCTCGATCTCATCACCCCAGAAATCGATGCGCACGGGATCATTCGCGTTCGGCGGGAAGACGTCGATGATTCCCCCACGCACGGCCATGTCGCCTCGCGCCTCTGCTCGATCGGTTCGGGTGTAGCCACTCTCGACAAGCGCGGCCACAAGCCAATCGAAATCGATCTCCATCCCGGATTCGATCCCGATCGGTGCCGTCCTTGTCGGTGAGATCCGCTGAATGACGGCCCGGACCGACGCAACGACAACACAGGGTGCGTCCAATCCGAGGTGATGACGGGCCTCGACCCTCCGCGCCATGGTCACGACGTTGGGTGAGACGTGCTCAAAGGGAAGCGTCTCCCATGCCGGGAGGTGGTGGACGTTCTCGAAGAAGAGCGAGACGTCGTCCACCAGATCCTCCGCTTCGCGCTCACCGGCCACGATGGCCACAACCGGCCCTGGGCGCCTGACCGCTTGTGCGGCGACGACGACGGCGCGCGCGCCCGGCGGCACGACGATCCGACCGGGTACGGGTGGGTCGAGTTCACGGTGCCAGCGATCGAGGAGAACGCGTAGCGGGGCTGCTGTCACGGCCCAAGGATCGTACTGCGCCGGCCGCCGCTCACGGACTGGGAACGAGACCTTGCTCGACGAACCACTCGATGGTCCTCCGGAAGGTGTCTTCAATCGGCGTGTAGATGATGCCGAGGTCTCGCTCAGCCCGAGATCCATCGAAGCGATGCCCGTGGAGCAGCGTGTCGATCAGCGCAGGGCACACGTCGGCGGACGGCTTCACCAGGTTCACGACCCTGGCAGCTGGTCGACCGACGGCTCGCGCCACGCCATGGGACAACCACCTCGGTGTGATCGTGGTCGCCGCGATCTCCTGCGCCATGGCAATGGCATCTGACACCGAAACCGTCGCACCGGAGAGGAGATAGCGCTCACCCGAACGACCCTTGGCTGCCGCCGCACGGTGGCCCTGCGTGCAATCCTCGATGTCGATCAGCGACACCTTCGTATCGACGAGGACCGGTCGCTTCGCCCGCAGGGCGTAGAGCAGGATCCTGGCCGACCCTCCCGATCGTCCGGGTCCCTGCACACTCGACGGATTCACGGCGACGAGATCCACGCCAAGGGTCGACGCCTCGGTGAAGGCCGCAACCTCGGCGAGGTGCTTCGACCGGGCATAGGGCGACAAGTAGGTGCCGTCGTGCTTCGTCGATTCCGTGCCGATCATGCCCTCGGCCTCACCGATGGCGGCCGCAGACGAGGTGTACACGATGCGTCCAACCCCCGACGTCGCGCTTGCGGCGATGATCGATCGGGTCCCCTCGATGTTGACGCGATCCATCTCCGCAGGGTCTGACGGACACGTCTCGTTCACACCAGCCACGTGATACAAGACCGGTATACCCCAGAGCGCCTCCTGGAGGCCAGAGCCATCGAACAGGTCGACGAGGACAGGGGTGGCACCATCTGCCGCGACCCTTTCTGCGGCTGCAGTGCTGCGGACGATGGCCGTGACCGACAGGCCGCTACCCACCAATGATCGGAGCAGGTGGCCCCCGACGAGGCCGCTTCCTCCCGTCAGAGCGACGTCACTCGTCACGGTCAGACCGCGAGAGCACACCTCGGAATCGTGAGAAGTAGTCGCCAGCCGACAGGACGGTGACCACGACGGCGATGGCCATCAACCACTCGTCGAGGCGCCAGAAACCGATGTCGATCGGAAGGAGGAGAATCGCAAACGTGATGGCGACGAACTGGATTGTCGCCTTCCACTTTCCCCAGATCGAGGGCGGGACGGTGCTCGAGTCGAGCGCTGCCACCGACCGCAGTCCCATGATCGCGATCTCTCTCCCGATGATGATGAATGCAATCCAGGAGCTTGTCGTCCCTATCTGGACCAGGGCAAGGAGCGCACCTGAAACCAGGATCTTGTCGGCCACTGTGTCGAGGAACGCTCCGAGGGTGGTGGTGATGCGCCAGCGACGAGCGAGGTAGCCGTCGAGGAAATCGGTGAGTGCAGCAACGATGAACGTCAATGCGGCGATGACCTGGATCGTCCTGCTTCCCGGCGAATTGATGATCAGTGCCATCACCACAGGCGTCAGGACCAGCCGGGTGAAGGCGAGGAGGTTCGGAATCGACATCGGACACGAGCCTATCGGGTCGGCATACGCTGCGTCGGTGGAGGCTCAGCGTGTAATCCAGCCCATGGATCGATCGATGGCCTTTGCCCAACCGGTCAGGAGTGGCTCACGATCCACATCGGCCATCGACGGTCGATACCGCTTCCCCTCCCTCCAGTGGGCGGCAACCTCGTCAAGGGAACCCCACATACCGCATGCCAACCCGGCTCCGAAGGCGGCCCCGAGAACCGTCGTCTCGACGACGCTTGGCACGACGACATCGACGTCGAGGATGTCTGATTGGAACTGCATGAGGAGGGCGTTGTCGACCATTCCCCCGTCGACTCGAACCTCCTCGAGGCGACGCGAGGTGTCGCGTTCCATCGCCGCAATGACGTCACGCGTCTGGTACGCCGTTGCTTCGAGGACAGCGCGGGCGATGTGCCCCCTGTTGGCAAATCGTGTGAGGCCAACGATCACTCCCCGTGCATCATCCCTCCAATAGGGAGCGAACAATCCGGAAAACGCGGGGACGAAGTAGACGTCGCCATTGTCCGGCACGGTGGCTGCCAGGGCTTCGATCTCCTGCGCATTCGAGACGAGCCCGAGGTTGTCCCTGAGCCACTGGACGCCGGCCCCTGCAATGGCGACCGAGCCTTCGAGCGCGTATGTGACCGGCTGCCCAGCTATCTGGTAGCCCACGGTCGTGAGGAGCCCAGCCTGTGATCGAACGACGGTGGTACCGGTGTTCGAGACGAGGAACGCACCGGTTCCGTAGGTGACCTTGGTGTCGCCGGGGCTGAAGCCGGCCTGTCCGACGAGCGCTGCGTGTTGATCACCGAGGATCGCAGTGAGCGTGGTCCCCTCGAGAACACCGGTGCACGGCGCGATCGCTCCGATCGAAGGAACGATCTCGGGGAGCATCGCCATAGGAACCCCAACGGCTTCGCAGAGGGTGGGATCCCACGAGCAGCGTTCGATGTCCATCAGGAGCGTCCTGCTCGCATTCGTGACGTCGGTCACATGGCGCCCGGTGAGGTTGAAGGCGAGCCACGAGTCCATCGTCCCGAAGGCGAGCTCCCCGTTTCTGGCACGTTCCGCCAGCCCATCGTGGTTGTCGAGCAGCCAGCGCACCTTGGGCCCCGAGAAGTAGGTGGCTGGCGGAAGCCCGGTCATCTGTCGGACGGCGTCAACACCAGGGTTCTTGGCGAGGTTCCGTGCGAGCTCTGACGTCCGCGTGTCCTGCCAGACGATGGCATTGGCAACCGGAGCACCCGTTTCGCGGTCCCATACAACTGCGGTCTCTCGCTGGTTCGTGATCCCGACTGCGGCGAGATCCGAGGCACCAAGGCTGGCCTGCGCAAGTGCGGAGGCGATCACCGCCTGCGTATTGGCATAGATCTCGTTTGGCGAGTGCTCGACCCATCCAGGGGCGGGAAAGATCTGCTCGTGCTCCATCTGGGACATGGCGACGAACGACCCAGCTTCATCCACGATCACGAATCTCGTGGACGTGGTTCCCTGGTCGATCGCCCCGACGTAGCTGGCCATGATCGATGACACCCCGCTTTCGGCCTCAGTCGTTCAGCTCGCCCGCGAACTGGCGAGCATCCTCGCCGCCCTTCGTGATGAAGACGTCGATCACATCAGCGCCACGGTACATGGCAGCATCCACGTCGTCCCGTTCGGAGGAGGCAAACCGCTTGAGGACGAAATCGGCAGGGTCCATGCGACCCGGAGGACGACCGACACCGACCTTGAGTCTCCAGAAGTCGTTGGTGCCAAGCGAACCGATGGTCGATCGGACCCCGTTGTTCCCGCCATGACCGCGGGACCACTGCATCTTCAGCTTGGCAAAGGGGACATCGATGTCGTCATGGACAACCAGGAGACGGTCGAGATCGATCCCGTAGTAGCGGACGAGGGGCGCCACGGACTGGCCCGATTCGTTCATGAACGTGGTGGGAAGCGCGTAGACGGCGCGGACGCCCCCCAAGTTCACCTCCGCGACTTCTGCCCTTATGCCCTGTGGCGCTCGCTTCAGGGGAGATCCAACGCTGCTGAGGTGCTGCGCAACAACGTCGCCACCGATGTTGTGACGGGTTCCTGCGTACGTCGACCCCGGGTTCCGGAGGCCGACGATGAGACACGGAGGGAGCGTCTCTATCAGCCCTCGTCCTCTTCGGCATCGCCGGCTCCGCCTTCTTCGCCGGCTTCGCCTTCGACCTCGTCGCCCTCGAGCATGTCGATTTCGTCGACCGGCTCCACGATGGCAGCAGGGATGACAACGGTGAGGAGCGGATGATCCTCGTCTGCGAGATAGGTGACGCCGTCGATCTCGGGGAGGTCAGCAATCTTGAGCGTGTCTCCGACACCGAGATGCTCGATGTTGACTTCGATGTGCGAAGGAATCGAGCCGGGCAGCGCGCTGATCATCACGCTCGCTTCGAGGGTCTCCACAACGCCGTCCTCTTCCTTGACGCCTTCGGGGACCCCGATGTATTCGACTGAGACCTCAGCGTCGATCTCGGTGTCCATCCGAACCTCGATGAAGTCGAGATGGGCGATCTCGCCGCGCACGGGATGGCGCTGCACCTCACGGGCAACCGTGAGGATCGAGGAACCCTCGACGTCGAGCTCGATGATGGCGTTGAGGCCTGCTTCTGTGTGAAGCACGCCGTAGAGATCGCGCACGGCGACATGGACTGCTTGGGGTTCGATGGACGATCCATAGACGACCCCAGGCACTCGACCGTCGCGGCGAAGGCGCTTGGACGCACGGGTTCCCGATGTCACGCGCTTGGTGGCGTGCAGGGTTTCCTGCTGCATGATGGGTTCTCCTCGAAAGCTTGTGGAGTCGGGCGAGGATTCTACGGAACCCGCGCACCTAGTCACCTGGGGACCATCGTCGATCCCCTCGGAACGAATGCCATCATACCGTCATCGACCGCACGGGATCAGACGTCGAGGGATCTGCTCCGCCGGTAGGGGCGGATCTCGATCGACTCTCCGGAAGCGATGCGGTCCTGGATGCTGTTCCAGAAGTCGGGGGTGAAGAGGTCGGCGTGATGGGCATTGAAGTCTGCCCGCAGACTCGGGCGGAGTCCGAGGAACCGTGCGAGCTCCTCAGGGAACACATCGTGCGGCCCGACTCCATACACCGGAGACTCAGCGAGGTCATCGAATGGGTCGCTTGCTTCCGGCAGAGGACGGAAGTGGTAGTCGGTCAACATACCGATTTCGTCGTAGTCGTAGAACACGACCCTCCCCCTGCTCGTGACACCGAAGTTCTTGAGGAGCATGTCGCCCGGGAAGATGTTCGACGCTGCAAGGTTCTTGATCGCGACCCCGTAGTCGATCACGACCCTGGTCGCCTCCTCCTCCGACGCCGATCGGACGTAGACGTCGAGCGGGATCACCTTCCGCTCGACGTAGACGGTCGAGATCGTCAGGTCGCCTCCTGAGATCTCGACGCTCCGCTTCGCCTCTCCGGTGAGTTCCCTGAGCAGGTCAGGATCGAATCGACCGACAGGGAGTCTGAGATCGACGAAGTGGTGGGCCTCCACGAGCCTGCCAGCTCGGTCATGCCGGGAAACGATGCGGTACCGATCCCTGACATGGTCCGGCGTGACATGCTTCTGAGGCGGGAAGCGGTCCCTGATGACCTTCAGCACCACGTCATATCCCGGAAGGGTGAAGACGATCATCACCAGGCCGGGTGTGCCCTCGGCGCGCACGAACCGATCATCGGACGAACCGAGGTATGCCATCAGCTCGCGGTAGCCCTCGGTCTTCGCCTGCTTCCTGAAACCGATCGAGGCATAGACCTCAGAGGGATGTCTCGTCGGCAGCAGGACGCGAATGTAATCAACGAGGGCGGCGGGATGGTCGACGACAACCTGGAACGCCGCACGCGTGTAGGAGAACAGGATGGCGAGGTCGTCCTCTCCGGTGAGTACGGCGGCGAGGCGCAGGCCGGACCGCTCGTGGCGAATCGCGAGCGCAAAGGGCGTGTGGCCGGTCGCACTGACGAATCGGCCGACCAGATATGCGGATTTCCCCCGATAGAACAGCGCATCGACGACCTCGACCGTACCGGGCCCTTCCGGAAGGCGCCGCGACCCAACGTCGAGATCCCTGGTGATATCTGACCACGATGCATGGAACCGGCAGTCACGCAACAGCTCTTCGAGCAGCACGTAGCGATCCTCGCCGTGGTCGTAGATGCGAAGCATTGCTTCGCGATTGACCTGCTCAGCGCCGTAGGCAGGCGCCAGGAATTCGAGATGGGGATCGATGCCCTTTGTCCCAAAGAGCCGCCGAGCAATGGAGTTGAAGAACGTCTCTGCGATCTCCTGGTACGAATCGTTGACGTGGTCTGCCCTGAACATCGCCCGTGCAGCCGACCACGTGTCCCTGTCCTCACCGGAGAAGCCCGTCGCTGCGAGTTCCGTGATTGTGGCTTCGACGGCTGTGCCGTAGGCATCGATGCGCTCGAGTTGATCACGCTGGAGCGATGCCCAGTCGCGACTTTCGAAGCGGGCGCCCGCGCGCCGGGTCGTGGACTTGAACGCTCGCCGGAATCCGTGGAAGCCGATTGCGATCCTGACGGCGACCTGCTCAGGCGTCACCATGGCGAACGACGGGTCCCCGGAATCAGGTGTTCTCACCCTTGAAGATCTCGCTGACGGAGTGGTCGTTGAAGATCGCCTCGATCGCTCCAGCCACGATGGGGGCAACCGAGAGCACCGTGAGGTTGGGAAGGGCCATCGCTTCCCGCGGAACCGGGAGCGTGTTCGTGATGACCACTTCGGTGATCGGAGACGCCGCAAGGCGCTCAGCTGCCGGTGGCGAGAGCACGCCATGGGTGGCGAGGACCATCACCGACAGGGCGCCGCGATCCACGAGGAGCTGGGCCGATGCAGTGACTGTCCCTGCGGTGTCGATGATGTCGTCGACGATGATGCAGTGTCGGTTCTTGACCTCACCGACGACCTGTTCTGCCTCCACCTGGTTCCTGACGTCGACCCTGCGTCGTTTGTAGACGAACGCAACCTCGGCACCGAGGTGGGCTGCGAACCGGGTTGCCCGCTTGACACCACCTGAGTCAGGGGAGACAAAGGTGATCGGTCCGTCGATCTTGTTCGAGAGGTACTCCTCGAACAGCGGGAGCGCGGTGAGCGAGTCGAAAGGCGCATCGATGAAACCCTGGACCTGACCGGTGTGGAGGTCGACGGAGGCGATCCTGTCGGCACCCGCCACCATGAACAGGTCACCCATCATCTTGGCGGTTATCGGTTCCCTCGGGCGCCCTTTCTTGTCCTGCCGTGCATACGGGAATGAAGGCATCACAGCCGTGATCCGCTTCGCAGACGCGCGCTTGAGGGCGTCGATCATGATCAACTGCTCCATGATGTGCTCGTTGATCGGCGTGCTGTGGCTCTGGATCACGAAGCAGTCAGCGCCACGCACCGACTCCGTGAATCGGATGTAGATCTCGCCGTCAGCGAACTTGGAGCGTTCGACCCCGCCGAGCTCGACGTCGAGGAGCTTCACGACCTCGTCTGCGAGTTCTGGGTTTGCGGAACCGGTGAAGACCATCAGGCGTTTCCGCCCAGGACGTTCCATCAGCCTTCGTCCCCTTCCGCACGTTGCTGACGCTTCGTAGCGTACCCCTCGACATTCTTCTGCGCAGATCGCTCGATCGCAAGTGCGCCAGGTGGGACATCCTTCGTGATCACGCTGCCAGCACCGGTGAACGCATCGTCCCCAACCGTGACCGGCGCAACGAGCATGGTGTCTGAACCGATCCGTACGTTATTCCCGATGATCGTCCGGTTCTTCGCGAAGCCGTCGTAGTTGACGGTCACCGTGCCTGCACCGACGTTCGACGAGGTGCCGATGGTCGTATCGCCGATGTAGCTGAGGTGGGGTACCTTCGATCCCTCACCGATGTCTGATGCCTTGACCTCGACGAACGTCCCAACTTTCGAGCCCTCCCTGAGCACGGCGCCCGGGCGCAAATAGGCAAACGGCCCGACCAACGCTCGATCTCCGATCTCTGCGGAGATGGCGACGGCCTGCTGAACCTTGGCCCCGCGCCCAACGGACGTGTTCGTCAACTGGACGTTCGGACCGATCTCGGCTCCGGCGGCAACCGACGAGGAACCACGCAGATACGTCTCCGGGTACAACTTCACCCCCGGTTCGACAGTCGCCGAGGCATCCACGTACACCCTCTGCGGATCGAGCATCCAAACGCCTGATTCGAGGAGGGCGTCGTTGATGCGTCCGCGAAGGACGGCAGCAGCGGTTGCAAGATCGCGGTGGGTGTTGACTCCGATGCCCTGCTCAGCATCGACCCGCAGCGCGGCGATCGGATGGTCTCCCGCTGCAAGGAGCCCGATCACATCGGTGAGGTAGTACTCGCCCTGCGCGTTGTCGTTTCGGACACGTGCGAGTGCGTCGGCGAGCAATTCCAGATCGAAGGCATACACGGACGTGTTGACCTCGGTGACCTGGCGCTGCGCGTCGGTCGCATCCTTCTCCTCAACGATGGCCGTCACGACGCCGTTCGATCGGATGATTCGCCCGTATCCGGTCGGTTCGTCGAGGTCCACGGACAGAACCGTCGCCGCAGCATCGACCTCGTGATGGAGGTCGATGAGGCGCTCGAGGGACTCCGTTCGGATCAACGGCATGTCCCCTGGCACGACGAGCACCGTTCCGGTTGTGGAGGCGAGGCCGCTGATGCCAATCGACGCTGCGTGCCCGGTCCCGTTCTGTGGGACCTGCTCGACGACACTCGCCCCGTCGGGACAGTGGCGCCTGACGGCATCGGCATCGTGGCCAACGACGATGGAGAGGTCTTCGGCACCGATGTCCCCGAGGGCGGCGAGCACCCAAGCGAGGAGGGTCCTACCGGCAGCTTCCTCGAGCACCTTGGCCGATCCGGACCTCATCCGAGTGCCCTGGCCGGCGGCGAGGACGATCACCGAAACGCTCATACCGTGTTCACTCCTGGGTGGTCAGCTGGGGGGACAGGGCTCGAACCCGTTCTTGATGGACCAAAACCACCTGTGCTGCCAATTACACCACCCCCCATTGCGGGTTGCGCGGCGCGCAAGTGTAGGCCCGATGACCCCCCACTCCTCGAGGGTCCTGCCCGTGGGACTCGACGGAGGTCACTCATCGATTCGTCGCCAGCCGCGATCCACCGGTTCGGCGGCAACAGCGAGCCGGGCCGGAACGTCGACAGACGCCGCGGCAGACGCCGCCTCGTCCATGTCCCCGAAAAAAGCGAAGAGCGCAGATCCCGAGCCTGTCATGGCAACAGAGGTCCCCCAGCGTCTGGAGAGATCAGCTCGCCAGTCGCCGATCCGCTCATCGAGGGAGACGGCTGCCGGATAGAGATCGTTTCGCATCGGCAGGCCCCCGCGCAGCGACGGTGGGAGATGGGCATCGACGATCTTCTCGCCTTCCGGCCCCCCGAGGGCATCCCATCGGGCGTAGACGGCTGGCGTCTCCATCGCGAAGGGCGGAACGACCACAGCGATGGCAAAGCCAGTGAGCGGCTCGAGCTGCGTGAGACGTTCACCCCTGCCCTCTGCCAGACACGAACCGCCAACGAAGGAGAATGGAACATCTGAGCCGAGCTCCTCTGCGATGTCGACAACGTCGTCGCGTTCGAGTTTGAATCGATCTGCTGCCATTCCGAGAACGGCTGCAGCATCAGCCGACCCGCCGCCGAGGCCAGCGCCTGCAGGGATCCGCTTCTGGATTGCGACATGACCCGGTTGGCCGATCCGCGCCGCTCGGCGCGCCGCGTCAAAGGCACGCCAGGCGAGATTCGACTCGTCGGAAGGTGCCTCCAGGTTCGATACGGAGATGTGGTCCTCGCTGGCAAGCGACAGGTCGACGATGTCCGCGAGGGACACGGATTGGAAGATTCCTCGCAGGGGATGGAACCCATCTGCGCTCGGTGGGAACACCGCGAGTGCAATGTTGATCTTTGCGTAGGCCTCGGCCCTCATGGTGCAGTCCTCACACGCAGCGTCTTCACGGATTCTCTTCTGCTCTGGCGATGGCAACGTAGTCCATTGGGGTCAGCTGCTCGGCGCGAGCGGTGGGATCGACACCGGCTGCGTCGAGAATTGCGCTCGGATCCGTCATCAGCGACGCCAGGGATCGCCTCAGCATCTTCCTTCGCTGACCGAACCCTGCCCCGGCGATCTCCATGGCCCTCTCGGCGTAGGGGGGTGAGCTGATTCGATTGAGTAGGACGACCGCCGATCCGACTCGCGGGGCAGGCTCGAACACCTGAGGGGGAACCGAGAACAACCGACGACCGGTCGCGTGAAGTCCCGCGACGACGCTCGGCAGCCCGTATGTCCGTGACCCAGGTTCTGACAGGAGGCGGTCCGCCACTTCACTCTGCACCATGACCACCAGCCGTTCGATGGATGGGGCGTGGCGAAGCACGTCGAGGATGATCCCGGTACCGACGTTGTATGGCAGGTTGGCGACCATGCTCCACGGGTATCCATCGAGCTCATCGGAGAAGTCGACCTCGGCGGCATCGGCTTGACGAACATCGACGTTGGCCAGATGACCCACCGTGTCTGCGAGGAGGTCGACAAGGCCGCGGTCGAGCTCGTAGGCGACAACGAACTCCGCCTCGCTCGCGAGCGCCGCAGTGAGGGTCCCCGTCCCCGCCCCGACCTCAACCACCAGTGCCCCGGAAACGTCCGCCTCCTGGACGATGCGGCGTACGATGTTTGGATCCGCAAGGAAGTTCTGACCGAGCCGCTTGTTGGGACTCAGGCCGTGTGCACGCATGAGTGCCCGGATCTCCGATCGAGCCTGCGGGGCCTCAGACATCGATCGGTCCGAAGATGCGCTCGGCGTTGGCCGTCGTGATGGATGCGACTTCGTCGACGGCGACACCCCAGACCGCGGCAAGGGCAGCACCTGTGATCGGGATGTTGGCTGGCTCATTGGGCTCGCCACGCTTGGGCTCCGGGGTGAGATACGGGGCGTCGGTTTCGAGCAACGTCCGGTGCGGTGGAGCATGCTCAGCGGCCAGGCGGAGCGTGTCCGCCGTCGTATAGGTGAGTGGCCCGGCAAAAGAGAACGTCACGCCGAGTTCTGCGAAGCGTTTCGTCCACCGTCGACCACCCGTCCAGCAGTGGAGAACGGCACGCTCACCCAAATCCATGGCAGCGAGGGCCTCGAAGACGTCGGAGAACGCGTCGCGGCAATGGATGATGATGGGCTTGGCGAGGGTTGCCGCGAGGTTCAGCTGCGCGGCGAACGCGACTCGTTGTGCCTCTGCGGGAGCGAGGTTGCGGTACCAGTCCAATCCGCACTCCCCCACTGCATCCGCCTGTTCTGCCAGCTCAGCGATGCGGTCGCCGACGTCGGGCCATGCTTCGGCGTCGTGGGGATGAAGCCCGGCTGACCACTTCACGGCGGTCGGGTGAAGAGCCGAGAGCTCACGGGATCGCTCGCTCGACGCCACGTCCACACCCGGGCACACGAGCCACCGAACGCCGGCGGCCGCCGCACGCTCGAGGACCGCAGTGGGGTCGTCGTCGAGCAGGAAGAGGTGACCGTGGGTGTCGACCCAGGTCGCTTCCCCCATATCAGTCCTCCGGTTCGATTTCGACCTTGGCGAACAAGGGCCCGAGGTCACCCAGAACGGTCCCTGATGCGACGACCGGAGTCGTCCATGACGGACCGCGATCGGGCACCATGACCCCAACGGCCTCCAGGACCTTCCTCGAGCTGGATGGCAGGTAGGGCGACAGGGACACTGCGGTGGTTGCGACGAGCTGGATGGCGACCCACAAGGTCGTTGCGGTGCGTTCCATGTCGGTCTTCGCTGTCTGCCATGGTGCGAGATCGCTCAGATAGGCATTCGCATCCTGCGCCCCGTGCATGGCTCTGGCGATACCAGCCCGCAGCCTGACGGCATCGAGGGCCGCCCCTGTCTCTTCGAGGGTGGCAACGCTCCGCTCGAGCGCTGCCGAATCGGCTTCGGAAAGGTCCCCAGGCGTGGGAACGACCCCGTCGAAGTACCGCGAGGTCATCGACACCACGCGGTTCACGAGGTTCCCCCAGGCAGCAACGAGCTCATCGTTCACCCGCCGTACGATCTCGTCGTCGGAGAGGTCGGTGTCGTTCGACTCTGGGAGGCTCTGCGCAATGGCGTACCGGAGGCCGTCGGTCTCGAAACGATCCAGATACCAGCCGAGTGGGCGCCCGACGCCACGCGACTTCGAAGCCTTGAGTCCGCCGAACGTCACGTACTGATTGGCCGGCACATCGGTTGGGAGGTTCAATCCACCGTGCCCCATGATCAGTGCGGGCCAGTAGATGGCGTGGAAGGGAATGTTGTCCTTCCCTACGAAGTAGTAGGTCTCTGCCTTGGGGTCCTCCCACCAGGCCCGCCACGCATCCGGATCTCCCTGCAGCTTCGCCCACTCCTGGGGGGCGGAGAAGTACCCCATCAACGCTTCCCACCACACGTAGATCGATTTGCCGGGGCCGATGTCGTCCACAGGGAGCGGAATTCCCCAGTCGAGGTCTCTCGTGAACGCTCGATCGTGGAGGCCCTCCCCCACCATCCCGACGGCGAAGTTCACGACATGCGGGCGCCATCCCTCCTGCTGCTTGAGCCAAGCGAGCAGCGGTTCGTTGAAGGCACTGAGCTTCCAGTAGTAGTGCTCGGTTTCACGAAGCACCGGCGTTGTTCCTGAGAGTTTGCTCCGCGGGTCGATCAGGTCGATGGGATCAAGGGTCTTGCCGCAGTTGTCGCACTGGTCCCCCCGTGCGTCGAGGTACCCACAATTGGGGCAGGTGCCTTCCACGTACCGATCCGGCAGGAACCGATCTTCCTGCTCATCGAAGTACTGCTCGGTCGTGTGGCGGTAGAGGTACCCGTTTTCGAGGAGCTTCAGGAAGAATCCCTGGACCACCTCTCGGTGCGTCTCGGTGCCCGTGGTTGTGAACAAGTCCCACGCGATGTCAAGGTCGTCCCAGTACGTGAGGAACTCTGGATGGAACTTGTCAACGATCTCCTGCGGGGTCACCCCCATCTCGTCGGCCCTGACGGTGATCGGTGTCCCATGAACATCGGAACCGGACACCATCAACACGTCGTCGCCAAGGGACCTGCGGTATCGCGCGTAGATGTCTGCCGGCAGATACGCGCCTGCCATGTGACCGAGATGCAGCGGCCCCTGCGCATAGGGCCAAGCCACGGCGACGAGGACCTTGGTGGGTTCGTGTGAGGTCATGGAGGCGATGGTACCGGCAAGGTGTCCGCCGGCGGCGCTGCCCGGAGGGCCGACATCGTGTCGGAAGGTATTGCGAGGACCTCCTCCTACCATCCGCCCGACCGGCATGTCTGCCGGCGAGGACACGGAGGTTCACTCTTGGACACACTGATGGTCAGGAAGATCGACGATCTCGGGAGGATCGTCGTTCCGGCTGAAACACGCCGCCTGTTCAACATCCATGAGGGGGACAAATTGGCCATCACGGTGGAGAACGGTGGGATCGTTCTCCGCAAGCTCGAGGCCTCATGCGTGTTCTGTGAGAGCACCGAAAGGCTCGAGCAGTTCGAGGGACGGGGCGTCTGCGCCGACTGTCGCTCTCGAATCGCGACCATATAGAGCGGCATGCACCGGTGCCCGCATGACCTTCGCTCCGGGGTCGGCCCCGAGTCAACGGAGAGATGGCAATGCACGAGTTCCGCCGTCGCAATGACCTCAGGTGGATGACTCGTCTGCTGAGCGTACCCAATCGACATACCGGCGGACGTCGCGTTCCTGGGCATCGGTGAGGGGAGGACCGCTGAAGACGAGGTTCCAATCCTGGTCGGTGTCTGGCACCGAATAGGGTCGCGGCCCAGCGTCGGCGACCTGGCGGAGGACGCCATCCAAGCGCTGGAGCACCACTCGCACCGATGGGGTGTCGCTGAGCTCCCCGTGAACCTCCTTCATGGCTTCGAAAAAGCCCTGTGCGGCGATGGCATGCGCTGTGAGGCCACGATCATTGAGGGCAACGATCGATGAGCGGCCATCCCGTGGATTGGGGCTGCGATCCAAGTGGCCCCTGCTCTCGATGCGTTTCAAGGCAACCGAAACCGTGTTCGGTCGCATGCCGCTCCACTGGGCGACCTCGCCAGGCGTCGCCGGCGCCCAGCCGCGGAGCAGTGAGTACAGGCCGAAATCGTCTCCATTGAGACCGGATCCGGCGAGGGCCTCATCGAGGAGCCCTGTCGTGATGTGGCTCAGTATCCAGATGTCGAAGAGGATGGTGGTGCGTGGCTCACTCATGCCGGTACTGACGAGTGACGGAAGCGCTGGGTTGTCCAACGGACGCCGACCGCGACGA
>Ga0316188_10000127_pt1 | contig 25752 bp, 20 predicted proteins | sample Phiworburrow1_MG_FD_204933 | JGI IMG/M metagenome (GOLD analysis project Ga0316188, IMG submission 204933) | Coastal sediment microbial communities from Maine, United States - Phippsburg worm burrow 1 | ecosystem: Environmental > Aquatic > Marine > Coastal > Sediment | place: USA: Maine... | reverse complement strand
AGCGAGCGGAACCGCCGCCGTCGTCACCGCCGTCGTCACCGCCGTCGTCGAAGGCTAGCGCATTGCTGCGGAGTCGGCGATGCAGCGCCTGATCACCGGCGGCTCTTCGCCCAGGTGAAACGACAGCCGACGGTCGCGCAGTGCCTCGTCGGTGGCGGTCAATCGCTCGAAGCGACGCAGGTGTTCGGTCCACGACTCGTCGACCAGGTACTCGATGAAGCGTCCCGGATCCGTCGTGTCGCGAAACAGCTCCCATGAAAGCGCGCCGCGGCTCACCCGCCTTCGCCGCGTCTCCTCCATGACAGCGCGGAACTCGTCGGCGCGCGCCGGATCGACCCGGTACTCGATCGTGGTCAGCACCGGTCCGTCGCTCGGGTCGAACGTCCACTGCGCCACCGGTGCCTTCAGGCGCCTGGACGGCGTGAGGTCTTCGATCGGCGCGTCCTCGATGCGTTGCCGGCGGGTCAGCCACAGCGCGGTCGTTCCCGCGATCGCGGCCAGCACGAGACTGGTGCGGATGCTGGTGAAGGTGGCGACCTGCCCCCAGAATGCCGCGCCAAGCGCGCTGCCGCCCATCAGCGCCATCTGGTAGACGGACATGCCCCGCGCACGCACCCAGTCCGGCAGCGACAATTGCGCCGACACCGCGAGCGTGTTGGCCACGGTGAGAAACGCGAGGCCCGCCACCACCATCGCCGGCAGCGCCACCCAGACGTTCGGTGCGAATGCCGCCACGAGTATCGCGGCCGCGTGGGCCAGGGTGCCGCGGCGGATCAGCTCGTCGTGCGGGTGCGCCGCGCGCCAGCGCGGCAGCAGGAACGCCGACATGATCGCGCCAGCGCCCATCGCCGCCAGCATCACCGTGTAGGTGCCGGCCGAGCCACCCGGCATCTGCCGGGCGATCACCGGCAACAGTCCCACCAGTGCGGCCGACTGCGCGAAGAACAGCGACACCCGCAGCAGCACCGTGCGCATCCGCGCCGACTGGCGCACATACTGCGCGCCGACCCGGATCGCGCCGAGGAACTGCTCGCCGGGCAGCGCGCTGATCTTGCGCTCGCGCCGCCAGCCGACGATCGCCAGGCCGCTGACCAGCGATAGCGCCGCGTTGAGCACGAACACCCATTGCGTGCCTGCGCCCGCGATCAGCAGACCGGCGACAATCGGGCCGATGATCCGCGACGCGTTCATCCCCACGCCGTTCAGCGCCATTGCCGCGGGCAGCTGTGCGCGCGGGACCAGTTCGGGAACGATCGCCGAGTAGACCGGCCAGCGCATCGCGAGACCCAAGCCGTTGGCGAACACCAGCACCAGCAGCAGCGTCGGATTGATGGCGCCCGAAACCACCGCGAGGCCCAGCAGGGTCGCCGAGCCGGCGACCCAGAACTGCGTGACCATCAGATAGCGGCGCCGGTCCACGATGTCGGCCAGTGCGCCGCTCGGGAGCCCGAGCAGGAAGACCGGCAGCGTCGAGGCCGTCTGCACCAGCGCCACCATCGCCGGCGAGCCGGAAAGCGAAGTCATCATCCACGCCGCCGCGACGTCGTTCATCCACAGGCAGATGTTCGCGACGACGGACACGCCCCACAGCCTTCGGAAGATCGGCTGGTAGAGCGGCGCCCAGGCAGAGGCGGAGCTCGCGTGGCCGTTTTGCGCGGAGGCCGAACCGCCGGCGGAGTCCCCCTGGGTCGCGCCGGGCGCAGAGTCGCCCTGGCCCGATCCGGCGGCGGAATCGCCGGTACCGGGATCCCCAGGCGGGTGCGCCGGCTGGTTCAAGCCGTCTTCACCTCTGACAGGCCCAGCTCGCGCAGCATGCGCTCGCGCATCACGAACTTCTGCGCCTTGCCGGTGACCGTCATCGGCAGTTCATCGACGAAGCGCACATAGCGCGGCACCTTGTAGTGCGCGATGCGCTCGCGGCACCAGGCGCGGATCTCTTCCTCGCTCGAGGACTGCTCCGGCTTGAGCACGATCCAGGCGCAGACTTCCTCGCCGTACTTCGGATCGGGCACGCCGAACACCTGCACCTGCTGGACCTTCGGGTGCCCGAACAGGTACTCCTCGATCTCGCGCGGGTAGACGTTCTCGCCGCCGCGGATCAGCATGTCCTTCACCCGGCCGACGATGTTGCAGAAGCCCTGCGCGTCGATCGTCGCGAGATCGCCGGTGTGCATCCAGCCGTCGCGGATCACGTCGCGCGTGCGCTCCTCGTCGCCCCAGTATCCCTGCATCACCGAGTAGCCCCGCGTGCACAGTTCGCCCTTCTCGCCGACCGGCACGACCGCGCCGGCGTCGTCGACGACCTTGACCTCCAGGTGCGGCTGGATCCGGCCCACCGTCGACACGCGCCGTTCCAGCGGGTCGTCGGTGCCGCTCTGGAACGACACCGGACTGGTCTCGGTCATGCCGTAGGCGATCGTCACTTCGGACATGTGCATCTCCGAGACGACGCGCTTCATCACCTCGATCGGACACGGCGAGCCGGCCATGATGCCGGTGCGCAGCGTGCTCAGGTCGTAACGACCGAACTCCGGGTGATCGAGCTGCGCGATGAACATCGTGGGCACGCCGTGAAGCGCGGTGCAGCGTTCCTCGGCCACCGCATCGAGGGTGGCCTTCGGCTCGAAACCCTCGGAAGGAAAGACCATTGCGGCACCGCTGGACACGCAGGCGAGCACCGCCAGCACCATGCCGAAGCAGTGATAGAGCGGCACCGGGATGCAGAGCACGTCGTTCTCGGTGAAACGCATCGCGTCCGCCACGTAGCGCGCGTTGTTGACGATGTTGTGGTGGGTCAGCGTCGCGCCCTTGGGCGCACCCGTCGTGCCGCTGGTGAACTGGATATTGATCGGTTCCCGACACGACAGGCCGCGACCGATCTCGCGGGCGCGCGCGATCAGCGCATCGGTCGCGCTCGCGGGGACGTCGTCGAAATTCAGCATGCCCGGGCTGCGTTCCGCGCCCATCCGGATCACGAAGCGCAGGTGGGGCAGCTTCGCCGCGCGCAGTTCGCCAGGCGCGCAGTGCTCGAGTTCCGGCGCCAGGTCGCGCAGCATCTTCAGGTAGTCGCTGGACTTGAAGCTCGCGGCAGTCACGATGGCCTTGCACTTCACCTTGTTCAGCGCGTACTCGAGCTCCGCGATCCGGTAGGCCGGATTGATGTTGACGAGGATCAGCCCGAGGCGCGCCGTCGCGAACTGCGTGAGCAGCCACTCGTAGCGGTTCGGCGACCAGATGCCGATCCGCTCGCCCTTCTCGAGGCCGAGCGCGAGAAGGCCCGCCGCTGTGCGGTCGACGTCGGACTGGAACTCGCGCCAGCTCCGGCGCACGCCCTGCTCGCGGTAGACCACCGCGAGGCGCTCGGGAAAGCGCGCGACCGCCGCATCGAGGAACTCGCCAGTCGTCGCGTCGGAAAGGGGCGGCTCGCTTGCCCCGACGACGTACGACAGACCGTCACGCGGCGATCGGCGATCGCCAACCGGCCCGGAAACTTCAGTCTTCGTCATGTCACCCTCGCTTTTCGAATCTCGTCCGCCCCAGGGCGCGCGCCGCGAATGCGGTCGCGACCCCGATCCCCAGCCCGATGTAGTCGGTCGTCGCCTCCGGCACCAGCATCAGCATGCCGCCCACCGCGAGCCCCAGGCGTGCCCACACACCGAGCCGTCCGACCCCGTACATGTGGCCCTCGGTCGCACCCGCCAGCAGCACGACGGCAGCGACTGCGGTGATCGACGCCTGCACGACTTCCAGCGGCGCGCCCTTCAGGATCAGCGCCGGCTGCAGCACGAACAGCACCGGAAGCACCAGCAGCAGCGCGCCGACGCGCAGCGCGGTGAACCCGGTGGCCATCGGGTTGGACTTGGCGATCGAGGCGGCCGCGATCGCGGCCAGCGCGACCGGCGGCGTGATGAACGATACGATTCCCCAGTAGAAGATGTACAGGTGCGAGGCCATCGGATCCAGCCCCGACTTCACCAGCGCCGGCGCCAGCACGATCGCCAGGAAGATGTAGCAGGCCGAGGCGGTCATGCCCATGCCCAGGATGAAGCTGGTCAGCGCGCCGGTGGCCAGCAGCAGCGGGACGTTGCCGCCGGCGTACTGCACCAGTTCGCGCGAGAAGGAATTCGCGACACCGGTCACCGACATCGCGCCGACGATCAGCCCGATTCCGGCGACCAGACCCAGAATCTGCGCAATGCTCTGACCGGCGTCGACGATCAGGTTCAGAATCCACCGCGCCTTCAGCGATTCGCGGCCGGCCTGCATCGCCGCGACCAGCAGAAGGAACACCGAAACGTAGAACGGCGCCTCGTCCGCGATGCGATAGGCGATCAGCAGCCAGGTGAGCACCCCAATCGCGAACAGGTAGAACCAGCCCCTGCGCAGCACCGGTCCCAGCCGCGGGATCTCCTCGGCGGCGAGTCCGCGCAGTCCGTTGCGCGCCGCGTACAGATCGGTCTGCAGCATCAGCGCCAGGTAGTAGAGCATCGCCGGCAGGAAGGCCGCGACGATCACCTCGGAATACGGCACGTTCAGGAAACTCGCCATGATGAACGCGGCCGCGCCCATGATCGGCGGCATCAGTGCACCCCCGGTCGAGGCGCAGGCTTCGACCGCGCCCGCGTAGGTCGCCGAGTAGCCGCAGCGCTTCATCGCCGGGATCGTCATCGTTCCGGTGGTCAGCACGTTCGACGTCGCGCTGCCGGAGAGCATGCCGAACAGGCCCGACGAGATGATCGCCACCTTGGCAGGACCGCCTCGGCTGCGGCCCATCAGCGCCGAGGCGAACTCCATGAAGAACGCGCCGCCGCCCGCACCTGCCAGGATGACGCCGAAGACCAGGAATCCGATCAGCGTGTCGGAGATCACCTGCACGGGGATGCCGATGATGCTCTCCAGCCCGTAGACGAACTCCGACGCTGTCTGCGCCGGCGTGAGCTGCACGCCCCACAGGAAACCCGGCATGTGGCCCGCATATAACGGGTATGCGGCGAAGATCAGGCAGAACACCAGCAGGATCGCCTCGCCGGTGCGGCGCAGGTTCTCGAGGATCAGCACGATGTACACGCCGGCGATCACGGCCGCATAGCCGGGCGCCGCCATGTTCCATCCCTGGTCGATGATCGCCTGGGCGTTGACGGCCAGCCACACGGAGATACCGAGCAGAGCGCCGCCCAGCAGCCAGTCGTACCAGCGCGCCCGGTGAGCGTCGGCCTTGCGCGCGGAGAAGGTGAGGTAGCCGACCGCGCCGAAGATGCCGATCATCAGGTAGTAATACGCGGTGCTGACTGGGCGGAACCCGAATGCGCCGAGGTTGAAGATCTGGTTGATCGACAGCGAGAGACCGGCGATGGTCAGCGCCGCGACGGCGGCGTAGGCCCCCCCGTGCAGCCGCTTCGAGCGGCTCTCCGGGTTCTCGGGAATCGTCGGCGCGGCGTCCGCCGCTCCGGTGGCTTCGGTGGGTTCGGTCATGGCGTTCCGGCGGCAACCCGCCCCCGCCGGCAAGGCGGGCGCGGGCCGCTCGTTGCCCGCGTCAGAGCGCCTTCAGCGCCTCGGCACGCCGCGCCATCCACGCCGCGGTGAAGTCCGCCGTATCCGACGGCACCTGGCCGCCCTTGAACGCGGCCCATGCCTTGCGCAGCGCGTCCTGGCGCGCCACCGCGCCGGTCTGCCACGCCTGCGACTCCGCGGTCCAGAATCCGGCCTCTTTCAGGTACCGGATCGCGCCGTCGTGGAAGGGTGCGTCCATCGGTCCGGTGCCCGCGCTCTTCGGATCCCAGCGCTGCATGATCGGGCTGACGTCCTTGTACGCCGGGAAGGTCTCCGCGATCGCCTTCGTCACCGCGTAGACCTCGTTCGCATCGGTCGAACCGAGCGTCGTCACCATCGGATAACGGTAGCCCATCACCCACGCCGGCTTGTCCGCGGTGAGTCCCGCCCCGATCGTCTCCTGGAACGGCGCGACGAAGGGCACGGCCTTCTGCGCGCGGGCCCAGCCGGCCTTGTTCTCGGGACTGAGCTGCACCCAGCTGATGCCCAGCGGGCTCGCTTCGAGCTCGCGCAGCTTCGCCGCCTGGGGCGCGCAGCCTGCGGCGTCCGCCTTGCCGGTGACCAGCGCGGCCAGGGTCGCGCCGTAGCTGGGGAATTCGACGACCTCGACGTCGTTCCAGGTCAGCCCGGCGAACGCGAGAATCGGCTCCGTCTTGATCATCACCGAACTGTTCGCGCGGGCGATCGCGAGCCGCTTGCCCTTGAGGTCCTCCGGCTTCGTGATCCCGCTGGTCTTGGTCGCGGCAATGGAGAACGAGCTCGCACGTCCCATCAGCACCCGCAGGTCCTGCGGCCCCCAGTCCGGAACCGCGTATTCATAGATTCCCTCGACCGCGAAGAACAGTTCGTTGGCGAGCCAGCCGTAGTTCGCCCGCTTCTGAACCACCGGCAGCACCCGTCCGATCGAGGTGCCCGAGTTCTGCAGCCGGATGCGCGTGCCGTGCGCCTTGCCGATCGCATCCGCGATCGCCGAGGCCTCGACGTAGCCCGTCGATCCGACGTCGTAAGTGCTCCACACCATCGTGTCCGGGAGACCGGCGATCGCCGCTCCGGCTGCGCCTGGAAACGCCGTGCCCGCCGCGATAGCAGCCGTGCCGGCCAGGAAGTCCCGTCTCGTCGTTGTCATCAATGTCTCCTCGGCTGTAGTTGGTCTTTCGTTCGAAATCGGTCGGGGCCGCGATGCCCCGCGTGTGCTCCGTAGACAGGGGTGCCGCGATCACCCGTCGGCGATCGACGAGAACCGACGCCGCGGCGCGGACGCATCGCCGTCGCCCCGGCTCAGGCTCCCGCCGCGCGCCGTGGCCGGCGGCTTGCCGCCTTGGTGCCCGCCTTGGTGCCGCCCTTCGTGCCTGCCTCGCTGCTCTTCTCGGCGACCGCCTTTCTGCTCTTGCGCTGCTTGCCGCCGACCGCATCGCCGACCGCATCTTCCGCGCCGGTCGCATCCCCTCCTGGAGCAGCCTTTCGCGCGGCCTTTCGGGGCGCCTTTCGCTGCGGGCGCGCCCGCGTCGCGACCGCTTTCTCCAGTTCCTCGAACGCTTCACTGCTGTAAACGGCGAGGTTCTGCAGGTGCGGGATCGCATCCCGGCAGCCGACGAACGCGAAGTTCAGCGTGTCGACGTAGCTCTCGCAGGTGATGTTGAGCGCCATGCCGTGAGAGATCAGCGAGATCGGATAGATCGCCTCCAGCCGCGCACCGCGAAAATACAGCGGCTTGTCGGGACCCGGCACGTTGGACACGGTCACGTTGAACATCGGTCGCACGCGCCCGCCCAGCGGGGTGAGCATCGACAGCATGCTCGGCGCCATCAGCACCATCGTGTACTGGGTCATCGCGTCGCGTGGCAGCCCCTGGACGTGTTCCTTCGCGCGCCGCGTCGATGCGACGATCGCATCCAGACGTGCCAGCGGATCGTCGATCTCGGTGCCCATCGACGCGATGATGAAGGTGATCGCGTTGCCGCTGCCCTGGTCGTCGGCCGGGCGCACGGATACCGGCACGCCGGCGGTCAGCGGCTTGCCGGGCAGCGTGCCGTCGTCGAGAAGGAAGCGGCGCAGGGCGCCGCCGCAGATCGCGAGCACGACGTCGTTCAGCGTGCACTCGGCGGCCTTGGCCAGCACCTTCAGGCGCGAAATCTCGAATTGCTGCGTGGCCACCCGGCGCTGGCCGCGCACCCGGCCGTTCAGGCTCGACTTGGGCGCGTCGAACGGAACCTGCAGCGCGTCGCGCCGATTGCGCGCCGACTCGAGCATCGCGCTGAAACCGCGCACGAGCTGGGGCGCCGAGCGCATCTGATTGCCCAGCCCGGCGCGCAGGGTGTCGAGCACTCCGTCCAGCGACGGGGGCTTGGCCGCGGACGGCGACTCCTGCTTGCCTCGCTTGCCCGGCACGCGGCCCCAGAACGGGGGCAGCTTCAGGCTCGCCTTCGGGTCCTCCGACATCGAGCGCATCAGCAGGCGCACACCGCTGATGCCGTCGAGCAGCGAGTGGTGCATCTTCACGTAGATCGCGAAGCGGTTGCCCTGCAGTCCCTCGATGAGATGGAACTCCCAGGGCGGGCGACTGAGGTCCAGCGGCTGGCTGTGCAGCCGCGCGACGAGCTGGCCCAGCTCGCGTTCGCCGCCCGGGCGCGGAAGCGCCGAGTGACGCACGTGGTACTCCAGGTCGATCGGCTCCTCGACCCAGCCCGGCATCAGGTGCCGCAGCCCGGGCATCTGCAGCCGGTAGTTCCATGGCGCGACGAATTCCTCGCTGCCGCGCAGATCGCTCATCAGCCGTTGCAGGAAGTCGGACGGCGCGTCTTCGGGCAGCACGAACGGCATCAGCCCGGCGATGTGCATGGGCGTGTCTCGGGACTCCACCAGCAGCCAGGACGCGTCGAGCGGATTCAGGCGTCGGGTTTCCATCGCGGCGAGTGTAGCAGCGGGCCTGCCCGAACGGCGCACGCCGCCGTCCGGACGATGGCGATTTGGAATACGCCACGCGGAAAGGAGTCAGGGTTTTGCAAGCAATTCCGGATCAGTATCGGACGCCGGGCTTGCGGCATGGCAAACCGGGTCAGCGCCGGCCCACGATGCCCGGCCCGACGATGCGCCAAACCCTGGCGTCGTTGATTCTTCGATCCCGTTGCGGACCCCGATGCAGCAGCCCCCTGCCCAGTCATCCACCATCGACGCCCTGAAGGCGGGCGCGTCGCAGCTGATCGTGCTGCACCACCTGGCCGCCTACGGCCCGATTTCCGACGCCCTGCAAGCCTCGACCCCGACGCTCGCCGACTGGCTCTACGGTTACGCCCGAATGGCGGTCCAGGTGTTCCTGGTCGTCGGCGGCTACCTCGCCGCCCGCTCGTTCGCCGCGTCCGCTTCGCGCTCCGCCGGCTTCCCGGCACGGGTCATCGTACAGCGCTACCTGCGACTGGCGACCCCGTACCTCGGCGCACTGCTGCTCGCGGTTCTGGCGGCGGCGTTCGCGCGGGGCTGGCTATCCGACGAAGTGGTGCCGGCGCCGCCGGGGGCCTGGCAGGTGCTGGCGCACGCGCTGATGCTGAACCGCTGGCTGGACTACGAATCGCTGTCCGCCGGCGTCTGGTACGTCGCGATCGATCTGCAACTGTTCGCGACGCTCGCGATTCTGCTCTGGGTGGGACGAACGCTCGGCGCGGCGGGCGCGCCCGGCCTTGCGGCACGATGGCCCGGCGCGCTGTCGCTGACCCTGATCGGCGGGTTTGCGAGCGCGTCGCTGTTCTGGTTCAACCGAAACGCCGCGTTCGACGACTGGGCGGTGTACTTTTTCGCCGCCTACGCGATGGGGGCGGCCGTCCACTGGATCGACGCGACGCGCCACCGTGGCCGCTGGCTGACCGCGATGACCGGACTGGTCGTGGTCGCTCTGCTCATCGACTTTCGCTGGCGGCTCGCGATCGCGCTGGTCACCGCGCTGATGCTGGCCTGGGCGCAGCGCGCGCAGATTTCGAGCTGGCCCGGCGAGCGCCTGATCCGGATTGCCGGCGGCATCTCGTATTCGCTGTTCCTCGTGCATTTCCCGGTGATCCTGCTGACCAACGCCATCTTCTCGCGGCTGGGGCTGGACAGCGCCGCAGCAGGCTTGGCGGGCGCGGCGTTCGCGTGGACCGGCAGCATCGCGCTGGCGGTCGCATTCCACCGCTGGTTCGAAACCCCGCTCGCGCGCTTGTTTCGCGGTCCGCGCGTCGCGCCGGCGGCCTGAGGCTTCGCCGCGCGGACGGCGAACGTCCGCGCACCCCACGCGCATCCCACGCGAGGCCTATGCCAGGCCCGTGATGCGCCCCTGAGCGTCGACATCGATGCGCTGCGCGGCCGGCACGCTCGGCAATCCGGGCATCGTCATCACGTCACCGCACACCATCACGACGAAGCGGGCGCCTGCAGCCAGCCTGACCTCACGGACGTTGAGCAGGTGGCCGACGGGCGCGCCGCGCAGCGCCGGGTCGCTCGAGAACGAGTAGGGTGTCTTGGCGATGCACACCGGCAAGCGCGCGAAACCGTCGCGCTCGAGTGTCGCAATCTGCTCGCGCACGCGTGCGTCTGCTTCGATGTCCGCCGCGCCGTAGACACTGGTCGCCACGGCACGGGTCTTGTCCCAGAGCGACTGCCCGTCGTCGTACGCGAAGCGCAGCGCCGGGCGCGCGGGCTCGCTCGCTCGCACGACAGCCTGGGCGAGGGACTCTGCACCTGCTCCACCCTGCGACCAGTGTCGCGCCGTCACTGCTGATACGCCCAGCGAACCTGCCCGCGCGAGCACCAGCTCGGTCTCGTCGTCCCGATCGCCGGGGAACTGGTTCAGCGCGACTACGCACGGCAGGCCGAACACTTCGCGCAGGATGGACAGGTGCCGCTCGAGGTTGACCATGCCGCGTTCGATCGCAGGCGGATCCGGCCGATCGAGTTCGGCCGCCGCGACGCCACCCTGATATTTCAGCGCGCGCACCGACGCGACCAGCACCGCGACGTCGGGCCGCAGTCCGGCACCGCGGCACTTGATGTCGATGAACTTTTCGGCGCCCAGATCCGAGCCGAAGCCGGCCTCGGTCACCGCGAACTCGCCGAGCTTCAGCGCCGCGCGCGTCGCGAGCACGGAATTGCAGCCGTGCGCGATGTTGGCGAAAGGCCCGCCGTGCACCAGCGCCGGCGTGCCCTCGAGCGTCTGCACCAGGTTCGGCCGGATCGCGTCGCGCAGCAGCGCGGCCATCGCGCCCTGGGCGTTCAGATCGGCCGCGCGCACCGTGCGACCGTCGATCGTGCGCGCGACGACGATGTCCGCGAGCCGCGCCTTGAGGTCGTCGCGCGACGCGGCCAGACACAGGATCGCCATGATCTCGGAGGCCGCGACGATGTCGAAGCGGGTGTCGCGCGAGTGGTCGCCGGCCGGGCCGTCCAGTCCGACGACGACGTGGCGCAATGCGCGGTCGTTCAGCTCGAGCACCCGCGGCCAGTCGGAGCGGCGAATATCGATTCCGAGCGCGTTGCCGTGATGCACGTGATTGTCGAGCAGCGCGGCGAGCAGATTGTGCGCGAGGCCGACCGCGGCGAAGTCACCGGTGAAGTGCAGATTGATGTCCTCCATCGGCACCACCTGCGCTCGCCCGCCTCCGGTCGCCCCGCCCTTGATCCCGAACACCGGCCCCAGCGACGGCTGGCGAAGCGCGATCACCGCGCGCCTGCCGATCCGGTTCAGCGCATCGCCCAGGCCGATGACCGTGGTGGTCTTCCCTTCGCCGGCCGGGGTCGGACTGATCGCGGTCACCAGCACCAGCTTGCCGTCCGGACGCTCGTCCAGCCCGGCGAGATACTCGAGCGAGAGCTTCGCCTTGTGCCGACCGTAGAGCTCGAGGGCCTCTTCGGGGATGCCCAGCCGCTCCCGGGCCAGCGACGCGATCGGCCGAGGGCTCACCGCCTGCGCAATCTCGATATCGGTCATCGTCTCCAGCCCTCCCGGCGTCCCGGCCACCCAGGCCCCGATCGCATCGGGTCGGGACGGTCCGCTGGAATCGCGCGCCCGGTCAGGGCGTTTCGTGCGACCCGTAGCGCCGCGCCAGCGAATCCACCGTCTCGCGCAAGCCGCGCACCGCCTCTTCGATGATCTCGCGGACCGGCTTGACCGAATCGATCCGCCCGCAAACCTGTCCGGTCAGCGGGACCGCCGCCTCCATGTCGCCGCCGAAGTAGAGCTGCTGCACGCCGGCGAACTCGCTGCGCATGTTCTCCGGGTTGTGGAACTCCAGGTGCGTCGTGCGCGCGGTGCGCAGCGCCCGCAGCGCGGGCCCGTTGCCGCCCCGGTTCAGGAACACCGTGTCGGTCTCCTGCGCGTGCAGGATCGCTTCCTTCCAGTTCGGGTGCACCGGCGACTCGGCGCTCGCGAGCATCCGCGTTCCCATCTGGACGCCCTCGGCACCCAGCGCGAAGGCCGCCGCCATCGACGTGCCATCGACGAAGCCGCCGGCCGCGATCACCGGCACCTTCACCTGCGAGCAGACCAGCGGCAGCAGCACCATCGAGGCGACGTCGCGCTGGTTCTTGAAGCCGCCCCCCTCGGCGCCCTCGACGATCAGCCCGTCGACGCCGGCTTGCACCGCCTTCAGCGCCCCCTTGAGCGTCGGCACGACATGGAACACGGTGAGCCCCGCGGCCTTCAGGTCCGCGCAGTAGCGCGACGGATCTCCCGCCGAGGTGCTGACGAAACGCACCCCCTGGTCCACGACGAACTTCACGATGTCCGGATCGCGCACGTAGGCGAGCGCGATGTTCACGCCGAACGGCTTGTCGGTGAGATCGCGCATCTTTCGGATCTCGCCCCGGATCGCCTCCAGATCGCCTGACGAAGTCTCGATGATGCCCATGCCGCCGGCGTTCGACACGGCCGACGCGAGTTGCGCCCGGGCGATCCAGCCCATCGGGGCCTGAACGATGGGGTGATCGACACCGAGCAGCTCGGTGACGCGATTGCTGATCCGCACGGTTGCCACCTTGGTCGTGGTCATCACCGCCTCATCCGATGTTCAACGGCAGGAGCCGCGGCCCGCGCACCGTGCCGGCGGACCAGGTCGTCGGCCGGGATTCGTCGAGTTTGAACTCGGGAATGCGCTTGAGCAGTTCCTGCACCGCCACCGTCATTTCCATGCGCGCCAGATTCGATCCGACACAGCGGTGGATCCCCAGCCCGAACGCCGCATGCCGGTTCTCCTTGCGGTCGATGATCACCTTGTCGGCGTCGGGGAACATCGCCGGATCGCGGTTGGCCGCCGGAAACGAGAGCAGGATCGCTTCGTCCTTCTTCATCGGGCAGCCGTTGAACTCGGTGTCCTCGCGCACCACGCGAGCCATCGTCACCGGTGAGTAGGCTCGCAGGAACTCCTCGATCGCGGTCGGAATCAGCTCGGGTTCCGCGACCAGCCGACGACGGTCGTCGTCGTGCCCGGCGAGGTGCCAGATGCTGGCACCGAGCCCGCTCCAGGTCGTGTCGATTCCGGCGATCAGCAGCAGGCGCATCGTTCCGAGCACGTGTTCGTCGTCGAAGCGATGGCCATCGAACTCGGCATCGAGCAGGTACGAGACGAGATCGTCGCCCGGCTGCGCGCGTCGCTCGGCAATCACCTTCTTGAAGTAGCCGGTCATCTCGGTGAACCCCCGCACCAGCGACTGGGAGTCGTCGATGCCCGCGACGAGCACCAGGTGAATCCATTCGCGGAACAGGTCTCCGGCGCTCTCGGGCAGTCCCAGCATGTGAGCGATGATCCGCACCGGGATGTGCTGCGCGTAGTCGACTGCCCCGTCGACCGGTTCGCCGGCCGCGTGCTTCTCGAGCATGCGGTCGATCAGTTCGTTGCACAGCGCGCGGGTCCTGCCCTCCAGCCGATCGACCGCCTTCGGCGTGAACGCGGGCAGCAGCACCATCCTTGCCGCCCGGTGATCCGGCGGATCGGAGGTGATCGGCGGCGCCGACGCCGCGATGGGGTAGCTCTCCCGCACGACCACCCGCCTAGACGAGAATCGCTGCGGGTCGTAAGCGATGTCGCGGACGTCCTGGTAGCGGGTGGGCAGAAAGACCCCGTGGAATCGTTCGGTGTGCGCGATCGGGCACTTGGCGCGAATCTGGTCCCAGATCGGGAACGGATCCTCGATCCATTGGGGCGACAGGTGATCGAAGTCGGTGAACCAGTCGGCAACCGGCGGGCGCGCACTCATGTTCAGTCGTCCTTCGTCTCTTCGGTCAGCGACACGGCGAACTCCGGGCAATTGGCCTCGGCAAGTCGCGCCTGTTCCTCCATGCCGGCGGGAACGATACCGTCGCCGGCGGCCTGGGCCAGCCCGTAATCGTCGAGCACGAAAAGGTCCGGGGCGAGCTTCTGGCACCGGTTGTGCCCTTGGCACAATTCCCGGTCCACCGCGACCCGCAATATCTTCTTCTGTCCCATCCGGTCCTCCGCTCGGTGTCTCGTTCGCTCTCTTTGCGCAGCGTCGATGGCCGCGGCCCGGTTTGCACGATTGGTGGCGTGACCAACCGGCGAAGCGCGTTGGCGGTCGGAGCGTCGCAATCGAGGCCCGACCGTGCAGACCGCAGGCTACCGGGGCGGCCCCGGAACTACAAGCCAGCCGGCGGCGGCGGCGCGGCAAACGGAACGGGCGCGACAGGCACGCGCCGGAAATGGGCAGAATGCGGGTGAGCCCGCCCGGAACCACGGTGCGGGCGCACGAGAAGAGGGGATTCATGGAGCACGGCACCGGAGGCAACTGGCGCATCGATCCGGTCGGCGATCGCTGCCTGATGATCGAGTTCGGACAACGGGTCGATCCGCAGATCAATCAGACCGTGCACGCGATGGCCGACTACCTGCTCGAGCACCCGCTGCCCGGCGTGACCGATGTCGTCCCGGCATTCACCACCGTGGCGGTCCACTATCGTCCGGAATTGATCGCCGCTGGCGACTCGACGGACACGATCCCGTACCGGCGGCTCGAGCGGGCGATCGAGGCGATCCTGACAAGAGGCGTCGCGTCCACCGGGCGCGCAGCGCGCACCGTCGAGATCCCGGTCTGCTACGGCGGTGAATTCGGACCCGACCTGGACGAAGTCGCCACTGCCTGCGGCCTGACCCCCGGGCAGGTGGTCGAATTGCACGGTGCGTCGGACCACATGGTGTACATGCTCGGCTTCGCGCCGGGATTTCCGTACATGGGCGGACTCGACCCGCGCCTGGCGATGCCCAGACGCTCGACACCCCGGGTGAAGATCCCGGCGGGCACGGTGGCGATCGCCCGCGAGCAAAGTGCGGTCTACACGCTGGAGACGCCGGGCGGCTGGAACCTGATCGGGCGCACGCCGATCGAACTCTTCACCCCGCACGCGAGTTCGCCGACGCTGCTGCGACCTGGCGACCACGTACGCTTCGTGCCGATCTCGCAGGAGCAGTTCGGCAACTGGGCGGAGCGTCGGCCATGAGCGTCCGTGTCCTCAAGCCGGGTCCGCTGTCCTCGCTGCAGGACCTGGGCCGTACCGGCTACCAGCGCTTCGGCGTCATCGTCAGCGGGGTGATGGACGAGTGGTCGCACCGCGTCGCCAACCTGCTTGCCGGCAACCTCGACGACCAGGCGACGATCGAGATCACGCTGATGGGCCCCAGCCTCGTGTTCGAGGCGCCGGCGCTGATCGCGATATGCGGCGCCGACCTGTCGCCGCGAATCGGCGAGACGCCGGTTCCGCAGTGCAGGCCGATACTGGTGCGCGCCGGCAGCCAGCTCGACTTCGGCAGGCGCGCCTTCGGGTGCCGCGCCTACCTGGCGGTGCACGGCGGCTTCGCGGTGGCACCGGTGATGGGCAGCCGCAGCACCTACCTGCGCGCCGGGTTCGGCGGCTTCGAGGGCCGGGCACTGCGCAAGGGCGATCTGCTGGAGGTAGGCGACGGCAACCCGCAGGAGCAATTTCCGGCGCTCGCGCGACGGCTGGGCAGCGGAGGTGACGCGTTCGCCGGCGTGCCCGAGGACGCGTTCGAACCGATCGCGCATCCGGCGATCGCGCCGCGCGCGCTTCGCACCGTCGCCGGTCAGCAGTGGGACGCCTTTACCGGCGAAGCGCAGGAACGATTCCTGGACGCCGAGTTCCGTGTGAACGCGAATTCCGATCGCATGGGCTACCGCCTCGAAGGTCCGGGCCTTGCGCTGCGCTCGCCGCTGGAGATGATCTCCGAGGGCGTCGCCTTCGGAACGGTGCAGGTGCCCCCCGACGGCAACCCGATCGTGCTGATGGCCGACCGGCAGACCGCGGGCGGCTATCCGAAGATCGCAGCGGTCGCGAGCGTGGACCTTCCGTTGATCGCGCAGGCGGTGCCGCAGCAGGGCCTGCGCTTCGCGCGCGTTTCGCTCGAGCAAGCGCAGCGCCTGTATCTCGAACGTGAACTCGCGATCGAACGGATCCGGCGCTCGATCGATTCCCTCAGAGGAGCACAGTGATGCCAAGGATCGACCTGAACTGCGACATGGGCGAGAGTTTCGGCGCCTGGGAGATGGGCAACGACGACGCGGTGCTCGAGCACGTGACCTCCGCCAACGTCGCCTGCGGGTTCCACGCCGGCGACCCGCAGACGATGCACGCCACCGTCAAGGCCGCGTTCGGCAGGGGCGTGTCGGTCGGCGCGCACCCGGGATTTCCGGATCTGCAGGGCTTCGGACGCCGTCCGATGACACTGAACAAATCCGAGGCCTACGACGCCGTGCTCTATCAGGTGGGTGCGCTGGCCGGTTTCGCACAGGCGGCCGGCGGCCGGCTCAGCCACGTCAAGGCGCACGGCATGCTCTACAACATGGCCGCGAAGGACGCGACGCTCGCGCAGGCGATCGCGCAGGCGGTGCGCGACTTCGACCGCGACCTGGTGTTCTACGGACTGGCCGGCAGCGAACTGATCCGCGCGGCCGAGCGTGTCGGACTGCGCGCCGCCGGCGAGGTGTTTGCCGACCGAAGCTACCAGGACGACGGTTCGCTCACCCCGCGCTCGCAGCCGGGCGCGATGATCGAGGACGTCGAGGCGTCGGTTGCGCAGGTCAAGCGGATGGTGCTCGAGGGCATGGTGCGCTCGGTGGGCGGCAAGGACGTGCCGGTCAAGGCCGATACGCTGTGCATCCACGGCGACCAACCGGGTGCGGTGGCGTTCGCCCGGCGCATCCGCGCCGAGCTGGCCCAGGCGGGCGTGGAGGTCAAGGCGCTGGCGACGGCGTAGCGCGGGCGCTCGGGCGGCGGCGTGGCGCGGGGGACCGGCGGCACCGGGCCGCTGGGCCGCGGGCGGCGGCGAGCGGGCGGCGGCGGGCGGGCGGCGGCGGGCGGGCAGCGGCGGCGCAGGGGCGCCGCCCCGGCGCCAGGGCCGCCAGGCGAAACGCCAGCCCTGCACCACTGTAAAATCGAGGGTTTTCGGTCGGCCCACTCCCGGACGCGGACCGCAGCCTGATCTCTCCCGCCGCCATGCAAGAAAAATACGACGCCAACGCCGTCGAGTCCGACGCGCAGAAGCACTGGTCCGACATCGACGCCTACCGCGCCGTCGAGCACGACCCGCGCTTCCCGAAGGGCAAGTACTACGCCTGCTCGATGCTGCCCTATCCCTCGGGAAAGCTGCACATGGGGCACGTGCGCAACTACACGATCAACGACGTGATGTACCGGCACCTGCGGATGCAGGGCTACAACGTGCTGATGCCGATGGGCTGGGACGCGTTCGGCCTGCCCGCCGAGAACGCCGCGATGAAGAACGGCGTCGCACCGGCCAAGTGGACCTACGAAAACATCGCCTACATGAAGAAGCAGATGCAGGCGATGGGGCTGGCGATCGACTGGAGCCGCGAAGTCGCCGCCTGCGACCCCAAGTACTACAAGTGGAACCAGTGGCTGTTCCTGCAGATGCTCGAGCGCGGCATCGCGTACCGCAAGACGCAGGTGGTGAACTGGGACCCGGTCGACCAGACGGTGCTCGCCAACGAGCAGGTCATCGACGGTCGCGGCTGGCGCACCGGCGCCGTGGTCGAGAAACGCGAGATTCCGGGCTATTACCTGAAGATTACCGACTACGCGTCCGAACTGCTCGACGCGGTCGAGAGCGACCTCGACGGCTGGCCCGAGCGCGTGCGCATGATGCAGTCGAACTGGATCGGCAAGTCGACCGGCGTGCGCTTCGCTTTCCCGCACGAGATCCGCGAGACGACGGCCGACGGCGGCTGCGGCGCCCTGGTCGGCGAAGGCAGGATGTACGTGTTCACGACGCGTGCCGACACGATCATGGGCGTGACCTTCATGGCGGTCGCGCCCGAGCATCCGGTGGCTGCGGTCGCAGCGGCGCGCGACCCGAAGGTCGCCGCCTTTGTCGACAAGGCCAGGCAGGGCTCGGTGATGGAGGCCGACCTCGCGACGATGGAGAAGGACGGCGTGCCTACCGGGCTGTACGTCAACCATCCGCTGTCGGGCGAGCGCATCGAGGTCTGGGTCGGCAACTACGTGCTGATGAGCTACGGCGACGGCGCGGTGATGGGCGTGCCCGCGCACGACGAGCGAGACTTTGCGTTCGCCAAGAAGTTCGGCCTGCCGATCAGGCAGGTGATCGACGTCGGCGGCCAAGCCTTCTCCACCGATGCGTGGCAGCCGTGGTACGAGGAAAAAGGCAGCGGCCGCTGCGTCAACTCGGGCAGCTACGACGGCCTGGAATTCGACGCGGCGATCGACGCGATCGCGCGGGACCTGGGCAAGCTCGGCCTGGGCGAGAAGAAGATCCAGTGGCGCTTGCGCGACTGGGGCATCTCGCGCCAGCGCTACTGGGGCACGCCGATCCCGATCATCCACTGCGGCGACTGCGGCGAGGTGCCGGTCCCGTACGAGCAGCTCCCGGTGGTGCTCCCCGAGGACCTGCTGCCGGACGGCAGCGGCAACCCGCTCGCGAAGGACGAACGATTCCTCTCTTGCGCCTGCCCGAAGTGCGGCAAGCCGGCGCGGCGCGAGACCGACACGATGGACACGTTCATCGACTCGGCCTGGTACTACATGCGCTACTGCTCGCCGGACAGCGACGCGACGATGGTCGACGCACGCAACGACTACTGGATGCCGATGGACCAGTACATCGGGGGCATCGAGCACGCGGTGCTGCACCTGCTGTACGCGCGCTTCTGGACCAAGGTGATGCGCGACATCCGCGGCGGGTTCCCTGGCGACGCGACCCGCGGCCTGGTGAAGTTCGACGAGCCGTTCACGCGGCTGCTTTGCCAGGGAATGGTGCTGAATCACATCTACTTCCGCAAGAACGCTCGCGGCGGCATCGAATATTTCTGGCCGGACGAAGTCGAGAACACCTTCGACGACGGCGGACGCATCAGCGGCGCGAAACTGAAGTCCGACGGCAGCGCGATCGAGTACGGCGGCGTCGGCACCATGTCCAAGAGCAAGAACAACGGTGTCGACCCCCAGGAGCTGATCGACCGCTACGGCGCTGACACCGCGCGGCTGTTCGTGATGTTCGCCAGCCCACCGGAGCAGACGCTCGAGTGGTCCGGCGCCGGCGTCGAGGGCGCGCATCGCTTTCTGCGCCGACTGTGGCAGTACGGCCTGGTCGCGTCGCAGATGCTGTCGGGGCCGAACGCGCCGGCCGCATCGTCGGCCGCGGCCGATCCGTCTTTGCTCGGCGCCGAGCACAAGGCCCTGCGCCGCGAGATCCATACGATCCTGCGCCAGGCCAACTACGACTATCAGCGGCTGCAGTACAACACCGTCGTGTCGGCGGGCATGAAGATGCTCAACGCGCTCGACAGCGCCAAACTCGCGCCTTCACCGCAGACCAGCGCCACCGTGCGCGAGTGCCTGTCGATCCTCCTGCGCGCGCTGTACCCGGTGGTGCCTCACATCGCCCATGCGATGTGGACCGGGCTCGGCTACGCGGCGAACGACGCGGACCTGCTCGACGCGAAGTGGCCCGAGGTGGACGAGGCCGCGCTGGTGCAGGACGAAATCGAGCTCGTCCTGCAGATCAACGGAAAGGTGCGCGGATCGGTCACCGTCGCCGCATCGGCGCAGGGCAGCGAGATCGAGGCGGCGGCGCTGGCGACCGAGGCGTTCGCGCGACATGCCGAGGGGCGCTCGGCCCGCAAGGTGATCGTCGTCCCGGGCCGGCTGGTCAACGTGGTCGTCTGATGCGCGTCGCGCCGGGACTCCCGCGATGAGCTGCGAACCGACGCGACAGGGCGTCATGCGCCGCGATGCTCGCCGTCGGCTGCTGATGTCCGTGACCGCCGTCGGCGCGTCGCTTTTCGCGACGGCCTGCGGATTCCAGCTGCGGGAGCCGACGAAGCTTCCGTTCCGCAAGCTGTACGCGGGCTTCGCCCCGAATTCGCAGATCGGCGCCGAGTTCAAGTCCTACATTCGCAGCGCGCCGAACGTCGAGCTGGTCGACCGCCCCGAGGCGGCCGAAGTCCGCCTCGAGGTCCTGCGCGAGCAGCGTGAGAAGGAGATCGTCATCTTCTCCAGCTCCGGCACCGCGCGCGAGTATCAGTTGCGGCTGCGGTTCGCGTTCCGGCTGGTCGACGCGAAAGGCCAGGAAGTGATCCCGCGAACCGAGCTGCTGGAGCGGCGCGAAATCACCACCACCGACACCCAGCTCGTCTCGAAGGAGCAGGAAGACCTGCTGGTGTACCGCGAGATGCAGCAGGACATGGTCCAGCAGCTGCTGCGCCGCCTCGCGACGGTGCGCCGCTGAGCGCGGCCGGGCGACGATGCAGATCCGACTCGACGGGCTGGAAAACGCCCTCAAGCGCGTCGCGCCCCCGCTGGTCTGGATCCACGGCGACGAGCCGCTGCTCAGGATAGAGGCGACCGACGCGGTGCGCCGCGCGCTGCGCGAGTCCGGTTTCGACGAGCGCGAGGTGTTCTCGGTCGAGCGCGGCTTCAAGGTCGAAGCGCTGCTGGCCGAAACCCAGTCGCTGTCGCTGTTCGCGACCAACCGCCTGATCGAGCTCAGGCTGAACGGCAAGCCGACCAAGGAGCTCGGCCAGGCGCTCGCGCTCGCGGTCCAGGACCTGCCCGACTCGATGCGGCTCCTGGCGTCTAGCCCGAGGCTCGACCGCGCCACGCTGGATTCCGCCTGGTTCGCCGCGGTTGACAAGTACGCATGGGTGGTGCCGGTCTTTCCGGTCGAACGCGCCAGGCTGCCGCAGTGGATCGCGCAGCGGCTCGCGGCGCAGCGCCAGCAGGCCGACGCGGACACGCTCGAGTTCCTCGCCGAACGGGTCGAAGGCAATCTGCTCGCCGCCCACCAGGAGATCCGCAAGCTCGGACTGCTCTTTCCCGAGGGCCGGCTCCCCGCGGAAGAAGTGCGCCAGGCGGTGCTCAACGTCGCACGCTACGATGCCTTCGGTCTGGCCGACGCGATGCTGGCGGGAGACGTCGCGCGCACGCTGCGCAGCCTGGACGGACTGCGCGCCGAAGGCGAGGCCGAGCCGCTCGTGCTCTGGGCGCTCGCGGACGCGATCCGCAACCTGGCCCGACTCGCGCAGGCGCGCGATGCCGGTCGCGCGCCGGCCACGATGATGCGCGAACTGCGCATCTACGGCGCCCGGGAGGCGCTGTACCAGCAGGCGCTGCGGCGCCTGGGCAGCGCCGAACTCACGCGGGCGCTGCAGGCGGCGGCGGGGATCGATAGAATCGTGAAAGGGCTCACCCGCGGAGACGCCTGGTCAGAGATGACGTCGCTTGCGACGTCGGTGGCCGGCGCCGGCGCGCTTGCAGGGAACTGACGTGGACATCCAGCCAATCGACATTGCCGCCTACGTCGCCGACGTGGGTCGACGCGCGCGGGCCGCGAGCCGGGTGATGGCGCGTGCCGACACCGCCGCGAAGGACCGCGCGCTCGCAGCCACCGCCAGCGCGATCCGCCGCGAGGCCCCGGCGCTGAAGACCGCCAATGCGCGCGACCTCGCCGCCGCGCGGGCCGCCGGCGAGGCCCCGGCGTTCGTCGATCGGCTCGCGCTCACCGACGAGGTCATCGAATCGATGGCGGCGGGACTCGAGCAGATCGCGATGCTGGCCGACCCGATCGGCGAGATCAGCGACCTGCGGTTCCGGCCCTCCGGAATCCAGGTCGGCCGCATGCGGGTGCCCCTGGGGGTGATCGGCATCATCTACGAGTCGCGCCCGAACGTGACGATCGACGCCGCGGGACTGTGCATCAAGTCGGGCAACGCCACGATCCTGCGCGGCGGATCGGAGGCGATCCACAGCAACCAGGCGCTCGCCGCGCTGATACGCGAGGGACTGGCCGCGGCCGGACTGCCCGAAGACGGAGTCCAGGTGATCGAGACCACCGATCGCGCGGCGGTCGGCGAACTGATCTCGAGCCCCCAGTACGTCGACGTGATCGTTCCTCGCGGCGGCAAGTCGCTCATCGAGCGGATCTCGCGCGACGCGAAAGTGCCCACGATCAAGCATCTGGACGGCATCTGCCACGTCTACGTCGACGGCGCCGCGGATCTCGGGAAGGCGATCCGCATCGCGGACAACGCGAAGACCCAGCGCTATTCGCCGTGCAACACGATGGAGACGCTGCTGGTGGCCGAAGAACTTGCCGAATCCCTGCTGCCCGCGCTTTGCCGCATCTACATCGACAAGGGTGTCGAGCTTCGCGGTGACGAGCGAACCCGTTCGATTCTCGCTGCCGATGCGCTGCCCTGCGCCGTGGCCACCGAGGAGGACTGGCGAACCGAGTATCTCGCGCCGATCCTGTCGATCCGCGTGGTGCCTGGGCTGGACGAGGCGATCGCCCATATCAACACCTATGGTTCCAACCATACGGATGCGATCGTCACCGAGGACTACTCGCGCGCGATGCGCTTCCTGCGAGAAGTCGACTCCTCGTCTGTGATGGTCAATGCGTCGACGCGCTTCGCAGACGGTTTCGAGTTCGGCCTCGGGGCGGAGATCGGCATCTCCACCGACAAACTGCACGCGCGCGGGCCCGTCGGGCTGGAGGGCCTCACGTCGCTGAAGTACGTCGTGCTGGGCTCGGGCCAGGTTCGCGGCTGACGCCGTAAGCCCCCGAGCGCCCCCTGCGTTCACGCGGCACCCTGATCGCCCGACCGGATACCCGTCAATGCTCTACTCCTGGGTCAAGACCTTTCACCTGATGTTCGTCATGAGCTGGTTCGCAGGCCTGTTCTACCTGCCGCGGATCTTCGTGAACCTGGCCATGGTGCCCGCGGATTCGAACGCCGAGCGCGAGCGGCTGCTCCTGATGTCGCGCAAGCTCTATCGTTTCATGGGCCCGCTGATGGTGCTGGCACTGGTCTTCGGCCTGTGGCTCTGGCTGGGCATCGGCATCGGCGAAAGCGCCGCCTGGATGCACGCGAAGCTTGCGATCGTCGTCATGCTGCTCGGCTTTCATCACGCCTGCGGCCGGATCCTGCGCCGCTTCGAGGCCGGAACCAACACCCGCTCGCACGTCTGGTTTCGATGGTTCAACGAGGTCCCGACGATCGCACTTCTGGTCACGCTGATCCTCGTGGTGCTCAAACCGTTCTAGCGGACTCGTCGTGCGCGCCGCCGGCGCGCGCGAGTCCCGCCACTCCGTCCCCGGCGAGCCGCCGGGCCGACACAACCCGCCGAGCCTGTCGCGCAGCGCCCGGCCACAGAGAAGAAAATGGACAAGTTCGTCGACTACTTCATGAACCCGACCTCGCCCTGGACCTACCTGGGCCACGCCCGGCTTCGGGAGATCTGCGCGCGGCACAATGCGTCGATCCGGATCAAGCCGATCGACGTCGGTGCGCGCGTGTTCCCGGTATCCGGCGGCCTGCCGCTCGCCAAGCGCGCACCGCAGCGCCAGGCGTACCGCCTGGTCGAGCTGGAGCGCTGGCGCGGGCTGCTGGGCGTGTCCCTGAACCTGCACCCGAAGCACTTCCCCACGCCGGCCGACGAGGCGTGCCGCCTGATCATCGCCGCCGACCAGCTGCAAGGCGAGGACAGCGCGATGAAACTCGCCGAGCACCTGATGCGGGCGATATGGGCGGAGGAACGCAACATCGGCGACACGCCCACGCTGCGCGCGATTGTTCACGAATGCGGGCTTGCGGTCGACACCCTGTACCACCAGATCCCGCAGACTCACCAGGTCTTCGACGCGAACACGCAGGAAGCGATCGACCGCGGCGTGTTCGGGGTTCCCTGGTACGTCTACCGCGACGAGCCGTTCTGGGGACAGGATCGGCTGGAGTTTCTCGAACGCAAACTGGCGCAGACTTGAGTTCCGTCGAGCGACAGGCCGCGCAGGCGGTCGACAGGTTTTTCGCGCCCTGCCCTCGCGGACTCGAACAGCAGCTCGCGGCCGAATTGCGCCTGCTGGGTGCGAAGGTCGACCAGACCGCCGCCGGCGGCGTCGCCTTCAGCGGCGAGCGGAGCATCGGCTGGCTCGCCAATCTGCATTCGCGGATCGCGAGTCGCGTGCTTCTGCAGGTCGCCCAGGGGCGCTATCGAGACGACGACGACCTCTACCGGCTGGCCAACCGCACCGAATGGGAACGCTGGTTCAGCTCGGCGCAGACGCTGCGCGTCGACGTGAACGCGATCCGCTCGCCGATGCGCAGCCTGAACTTCGCGACGCTGCGCATCAAGGACGGCGTGGTCGACCGCTTTCGCACCCGCACCGGCGCGCGGCCGTCGATCGACACGGAACGCCCGGACGCGCGCATCTTCGGGTTTCTGCAGGAGCGCGTCGCGGCGCTGTATCTGGACCTGTCGGGCGAGCCGCTGTTCAAGCGCGGCTGGCGCAGCGAGCGCGACGACAAGGGCGAGGCACCGCTGAAGGAGAACCTGGCCGCCGGGCTGCTCGCGCTTGCCGGCTGGACACCGGAGCAACCCCTGTACGACCCCTTCTGCGGCTCGGGCACGATCGTGATCGAGGCCGCGCAGCAGGCGCTCGGGATCGCGCCAGGGCTCTCGCGCGGCTTCGCGTTCGAACGGCTGCTGGACTTCGACGCGCCGCGCTGGGCGGCGCTTCGCGCCGACGCCGTGCAGCGCGTGCAGACGGCGGGCGACGATCGGCTCGGGTCGCTGCGCATCGCGGCAAGCGACGCCGACCCGAAGGCGGTCGAGCAGACCTTGCGCAACGCCGAGCGCGCCGGCCTGCCGGCGCAGGCGTTGCTGGTCCGCGTGTGCGACGCCGGCAAGGCGAGCCCGCCGTTCGACACGCCCGGCGTGATCGTCACGAACCCGCCGTACGGCGAACGGATCGAACTCGACGTGGAGGACGGCGAGCGCGGCAGCGCCGAGAGGCCGAGTGGCTGGTTCCGTGAAGCCCGCCCGGATGACAGTCGCCCGGGTCGGCTGGTGCCCGCCGCGCGGGCCGGAGCCGCAGCGCCGGCACCCCAGGAGGACGTCGACGCCGCATGGACGGAGATCGGCGCCGCATTCAAGGAGCGCTTCGGCGGCTGGAGCGTCTGGATGCTCAGCAGCGACTCCCAGTTGCCGCGCAAGCTCGGAATCAAGGAGCGACGCCGCACGCCGCTCTACAACGGCGCCATCGAGTGCCGGCTGTTCGGCTTCGAGATCTTCGAGGCCGGCGCGGTCAGACCACGTCGAGGTGCTCGATCCCCCGACTGAGGTCGCGCTCGGAGTGACGGCTGTTCAGCTTGATGTTCAGGCGCAGATCGTTGACCGAATCCGCGTTGCGCAGCGCGTCCTCGTAGTTGATCACCCCTTCCTCGTACAGGTCGAACAGCGCCTGGTCGAAGGTCTGCATTCCGATCTCGCGGCTCTTCTTCATCACGTCCTTGATCGTCCCGACCTCTCCCTTGAAGATCAGGTCCGCGACCAGCGGCGAGTTCAACATGATCTCGACCGCGGGCACCCTGCCGGTCCCGCCCGCCATCGGGATCAGCCGCTGGGAGATGATCCCCTTCAGGTTCAGGGACAGGTCCATCAGCAGCTGCGAGCGACGGTCCTCCGGAAAGAAGTTGATGATCCTGTCCAGCGCCTGGTTCGCGCTGTTCGAGTGCAGCGTCGCGACGCACAGGTGACCGGTCTCGGCGAAAGCGACCGCGTGCTCCATCGTCTCGCGGTCCCGGATCTCGCCGATCATGATCACATCGGGCGCCTGGCGCAGCGTGTTCTTCAGCGCGACCTCCCAGTTCTCCGTGTCGACACCGACCTCGCGGTGC
>Ga0316188_10000126_pt1 | contig 25788 bp, 21 predicted proteins | sample Phiworburrow1_MG_FD_204933 | JGI IMG/M metagenome (GOLD analysis project Ga0316188, IMG submission 204933) | Coastal sediment microbial communities from Maine, United States - Phippsburg worm burrow 1 | ecosystem: Environmental > Aquatic > Marine > Coastal > Sediment | place: USA: Maine... | reverse complement strand
GTTCTAATAGTTGCAAAGGAAGTGATTTTACAATTAGTGTAAATGTTCTTCCCACCCCTGTTGGTTCTTCGGTTGATGACAATTCAATTTGTAGCAAGTCAACGTTTACTTATAATTTGCAAAATAATATATTTATTATGAGGCCTGGTCTTAATTCTACATTTAGTTGGTCTGCTACATATCCGACCGGAATTATAGGTGGAAAAGGCTCAGGGAATGGAAATATATCTGAAACATTAACTCAAAAAACTAGTTCAGTTATTAATGTGATTTACACGGTAACCCCCACTTCCGGCACTTGTAAAGGGAGTGATTTTACTATAAGAGTACCCGTCAATCCGGAACCGGTGGGCCTAGCATGGGATGTGGCAATATGTAGCGGATCTGCCACCAATTTGATGCTTCAAACCAAAACCACATCTGTTAATGCTACTTCTTACAATATTGTAGTAAATTCAAATGGTCTCACCCTACCGTTAGGAGGGGACAGTGCTGGCAATGGAAAACAGAGTAATGAAATATATGATGATAAATGGGAAAACATCAATAGCATACCTGTAGAGGTTGTTTACACAATAACTCCCGTAAGTCAACAATCTTGCTCTGGAGACCCCTTTTCGGTTAACGTTATAGTTAACCCTGAACCTGTAGGAATAAATCAGACCGTGTCTATTTGTAGTGATGCTACACTTGGCTATGACTTAATAAGCGTTGTATTTGCAGGCAACAATGTAGGGAGCAATTTTGAATGGTATGCTACTAATAACCTAGCTGTAACTGGGGAAAGTAATGGTACTCAAAATGGTCCTAAAATTCTTGACATTCTCACTAACGACACTAATTCGGATCAAATTGTTAATTACACCATTAAACCTAAAAGTACTAATGGTTGCTTGGGAAAGGATTTTATTATTAGCGTAACTGTTCATCCTAGACCTATAGGTTTTTCGACTAATGCCCCTACAATTTGTAGTCAGTCATATGTAAGTTATAGTTTGCAAAATAATATTAACACAATGGGCAATAGAGTAATTTCTACTTTTACTTGGAGTTCACCATCGGACATAGAGGGTCTGGAAGGAGAAAGTACGGTCGCCCAAACTACTATGATGATTGATGATTTTTTAATCAACACTTCCTCTTCGCAACATACTGTAAAATATACGGTTTACCCCAAAAGTGTTAATTTTAGATGCGATGGTTCCCCCTTTGATATTTATGTGACGGTAAATCCTAAAGTACAAGTAAGTGCAGGACCGGATATAGAAATATGCCAGAACATTACTTCGACCAGACTTGAGGGAGCAATAACCAATGCACCCAACGGAGTGATTTGGAGCGGGGGTGCCGGTTTGTTTGGAGAGCCCACCTCACCTAATACAACCTATAGTTATGTAGCTTCGGAAATTAATAAAATCGTTATCTTGACATTTACCGGTAATGACCCTGATGGCAATGGCCCATGTAAAGCAGAAACTGATATGATGGCATTGAAAATTAATCCATTACCGATAGTGAAGATTTTTAAACTTCCAGATCATGTATCGCAAACTCCTTTAGATTTTGCTAGAGATATCATAGTTGAGGGAAATAATAGGAATGGGGAATTTAAAATTTTTCCTGATGTAGGAAATCTTGTACAACTTGAAAACACCCAAGCCGGAGACCTCGACAGAGCGAAACTCAATCCTAATGATGGACCTCCGGGAGTTTACAATGTAACTTATTCTTTTACGGATGTGAATGGGTGCTTTAATTCCGTGACCGAAAAGGTAATTGTGAATCCAAAACCGCAAGTAGATTTTAGTGTTGAAAATGCAGCTTTTGACCCAGAAAAAGAACAGTATCAGGTTTGTAGCGGTAGCGGAAGGCTAAAACTATTTGGTAGCCCACCCGTCTCAGATGGAAAAGTCGGCGGAATAACAAATTTTGAACTTGAATCTGCTCCTGAGGTTGACCCATTGAACCAGGTGACAATTATTCCATTGTCAATTTCTACAGACAATGGCGAATTTTATATTGAAACTGAAGGTGTAACTTCCGGAATTTATACTGTAAAATACACTTTCGAAGATAAACTGGATGCAATTAATTTTTATATAAAATCTATTAAAATTTCAGCTCGACCAACTCCCATAATAATCAACCTAAAAGATAAATACTGCAAAGATGGCGTCGCGATGCTAACAAGTGGTTCAACTATTGAAAATAACACAATTAAAGAAGATATAATAGAAAAAATAACATGGAATTTTCAGGATGATGGTGAAATATTTGTTGGTCCCAAAGTTGAACATGTATTTGCTAGGGTAGGAACCTTCCAAGTTATGTTAACGGCACAATCCGGTGGGACAAGAAACTGCGAAAGTTCAATCACCCAAATGGTGTCAGTGGATAGTCTTAATCGAAAGTACGTTTCATATTCTGCCTTTAGTTTTTGTTCTGGAGACACAACATTTTTTGAGGACCAAACTCCGCTCCCACCTCACCCTAAATGGCCCAATTCATCCATTGTTTCCTATACGTGGGATTTTGGCGATAACAGTCCCAAACTTACCGGTAGTAATGGTGAAAATGTCCCAAGTGGAACGGACCAAGGGCGTACGACCGGTACTTTTGTCAAACCAAAACACTATTACAATGATATAGGAAAATATTCAGTTTCTTTAAGTATAGTAACCGATTTTGGATGTAAGGGAGCAGTTAAAAAGCCTATAGCCATATCTCCTTCCGTAACTGTAACTAAGTCAGCACCTTATGTTGAGAATTTTGATAATTCCGATGGTGGCTGGGTGGCTCCTGATTCCACATTGCAGGGTCAGAAGATAATTACTAGTTGGATGTGGTCGGACAACAAGGAAACAGGAATTTCAACAGCAACTTCCGGCGATAACTTTTGGTGGACAGGTAAAAATAATAGAAATGGTAATAACAGTTCATATTATCCTTTAGAAAGATCGTATTTGATTGGTCCGTGTTTAAATATTTCGGCTTTGGAAAGACCTATGATAGCTTTTGATTATCGGATTGACACACAAGAAGGGTTTGACGGCACAGTAGCTCAATACTTCGCCAACGGTATAAACGAAAAAAAAACATGGTCGAATATCGGGGTTAAAGACCAAGGGGTAAATTGGTATAATTCTTCAAACTATATTACCAGCAACCCCGGTGATCAAAATACTATTCTTCCGGTAGGTTGGAATGGAGAAATGAGCAAATCAGAGGGCTGGATTGACGGTAGGTTTAATTTGGATGACATTAGCTTTCAGTCCCGTAATAATATTCAGATTAGGTTTGCTTTTGCCAGTAATGGCGAGAACCCAATTTATTCTGACTTCAAAGGATTTGCCCTTGACAATGTCTTCATTGGCGAAAAAACGAAAAATGTATTGGTAGAGCACTTTACCAATTCAAACATACCCGAAGAAAAAAGCGGTGATGAATATATTAGGGGTTTATACAGCAAACAGATATCAAATCCTTTAACGAGCAATAATGGACGACTTGCCTCAGACTTCTACTATATTCAATATCATATTCCATATTTGTCCGACGATGAATTATATACTAATAATCCATTGGATCAAAGCTCTAGGGCATTGATGTATAATGTCCAGAACCCACCGACAACAATTATGGATGGTATCATTGACGGGAAAAACCTGAACGGAAGCTATAATAAAATTGATAAATTTGAAATAGACTCTAGAGCGTTAATATCTCCATTGTTTAACATTGAGTTAGATACCATTCCCACCAATGATAGCCATACTATAAATGTTAAGCTAAAAATAATCCCAAATAAGACCACTTCCAAATATGTTCTTGTACAAGTAGCTTTGGTGGAAATGATGGAGAAACAAATCAAAGACGGGAGCAATGTCGTTTACAACGTGTTTAACCAAAATCTGTTAGGTATTACAGGTTTGCTTGTAAGTGAAACATTCAATTTGGGACGACCCAAAGAAATAACCACCGGAAACGTAAAATTAGTAACGCCTATCAAGAACCCCAATAACTTGATTTTGGTAGCTTATGTGCAAGATAGAGTTACAGAGGAAATATATCAAACCGCTGTGTCGCCTGCACCAAGCAAAAGAAATTTGACCATTACCACTGGTATAGACCAAGATAAAAAATCCCAATTAAATAATTTAAGCGTATTTCCAATTCCCGCCACCCGAAAAATTAATGTTGGCGTTAACGGCAATGCTGGTTCTGAATTTTATACTTGGAAATTGATTAATCTCAACGGCGTGGTAGTAAAATCCGGTAATTTTATTAGCTCTGATAAATATGTTGGTGAAATTGAGGTTAGTGACCTAACTAATGGAGTCTATTTTATCGAAATTTATGATTCAAATAAGTCATCATTTCGTAAAAAAATTATTGTTTTGAATTGAAAATAGCCTTCATTTGATCGAAGCAGACATAAATTTAAAAGTTGCTATTATCTTACTATGAATCACTCAGCCAAACAATTACTAGATGACATTAATGTAAGAAAATTTGGACTTGTTTATTTGTTGCAAGGTGAAGAGACATTTTATATAGACCTAATATCCGGTAAATTAGAGTCGGAGGTTTTAACCGAAAGCGAAAAGCCTTTCAATCAAATTATCTTATATGGTCGAGATGCATCTGTTAGTTCTATCATTGGTCAAGTAAGAAGATTTCCGGTTATGGCTCCACGACAAGTGGTAATCGTAAGAGAGGCTCAGGATGTTCCTGACCTGACCAAAGAACCGGGTCAAAAGATGATGATTAACTACCTCAATAATCCCAACCCTAGTTCTATACTTGTATTGTGTCACAAACACAAAACAATAAGTAAACATACTGAACTTGGAAAAATAGCAGAAAAGTTAACTATTTCGGCCACTTTCAAAAAACTATATGAAAATCAGATGCCCGAATTTGTTAGAACTTATATTGCCGACAAAGGATATTTGATAGACTCAAAGAGTGTGGATATTTTGTCTCAAAGCATTGGAACTGATTGTACAAGACTTGCAAATGAAATTGACAAGCTAATATTGGGATTGAAAGAAGGTGAAAAAAATTTAAGACCTGAATACGTTATGAATCAAGTAGGTATCAGCAGAGAGTTTAATATTTTTGAACTCCAACAAGCACTTATTTCAAAAAATATTTTTAAGTCATTCCAGATAGTAAAATTTTTTATAGAAAATCCCAAAAAAAACCCGCCAATTCCATTAGTAGCATTTTTGTTTAGTTTTTTCAGTAAACTTTTTGTTGCAGTCTCACTTTCAGTAAGGTCGGAGCGGGGATTGATGGAACTGTTAAAAATAAGCCCTTATTCAGCTAAAAGCTATATCGTGGCTATGAAAAATTATAGCCAGCCTTCGCTTCTCAAAAATATTACTCTACTTAAAGAAGCCGATTTAAAACTAAAAGGGGTCAAAAACGTTTCTCCCGATGGAGGGCAGATTCTAAAGGAGTTAATAGCGGGTCTTCTCCGTTGAATTTCATAATTTTGAAACTATTCTTTAACGGTATTTCTATTTAAGTACTACTTTTGATTTTATGGGGAAAGTAATTTATAATCAGCACAAAATATTCTTACTAAAGACTTCGGTCTTAAGGACTATTTATCCAATAGTTTCTTTTCCTCTAAAGCTGTATTTGTGCATAGCTTTTCTTTTTTGTCTATTGCACTTCACCACCCGTGCCCAAGAAACCTTTAGTCAAACCCACGATAATAGAATGTTTCAGTCGGGAATGGATTTGTTTGAACATAAACAATATGGAGGTGCTTTTATTAGTTTTGATGAGATATTTCAAAATCCTGCTTCTTATTCCAATATTCATTCCTCTGAAGCTCAATACTATAGGGCTTATTGTGCTATCAATTTGTTTAATGATGATGGTTTAAAGATGATGGAAGATTATGTCAATACCGGTGATAATTATGCCAGAGTCTCATCCGGAAATTTTGACCTTGCAAACTACTATTATCAACAGAAAAAATATTTGGTTGCGACAGACTATTTTAAGCAGGTTGACTTTGAAGTTTTGAGTGATGAACAAAAAAATATCGGACATTTTCGATTGGGATATTGTTTTCTCAACCAAAACCAAATGAATGAGGCATTGGAGCATTTTAATGCTACCAAAATTAGCGGTGAGCAATATGGTCCAAGCGCTAGTTACTATGCCGGTTATATCGAAATATTAAATAAGGACTTTGATGATGCATTGCTCGATCTTAAAAGAGCAGAACTGAACCCTGCCTATGCCTCAGTGGTTAAAGTTTGGATTGCTCAAATATATTATTTAGAAAAAAGATACAATGAATTGATAAATTATTGTGAACCGATATTGGCTCAAAATGATGCCATGAACTCGGAGGTAATCACACTGCTACTTGCCGAAGGGTATTCGCAAAAGGGTGAAAATAAAAAGGCTCTACAATTCTATGAGAAGTTTATTGATGATAATGAAGAAAACACCGACTTAGGTGTTTTATATAGAGCCGGTAATGTTGCATACCTTTGTAAAAATGACGACTTAGCTCTAAAATATTTTAAAACGGTAGCCCAAAAATCCGACTCCATAGCACCTTTTGCTTCCTATTATTTGGGGGTAATTTACATTAAGAATAATCAAAAGCCACTTGCCCTGACGGCACTATCAATTTCAAAAAAAGTTCAAAATAACGAACAGCTTGCTTCTGAAAGCATATTTTTGTCAGCAAAAATAAACTATGAGCTTGGTCAATCTGATTTGGCAATCAGTGAGTTGGAGTTGTTGACAACCAGTTACCCAAACTATATTCATATTTCTGATGCTAAGGAATTGTTGCTTCAGGCCTACATCAACGCCAACAATTATAACAAAGCAATCGAATATTTTGAATCTTTACCAACAAAATCGGTGCAGATACAGAAAGTTTACCAAAAAGCTACTCTTTTGAAGGGGATGGAATTATTCAATAACGAAGACTATAAAGAAGCAATTCTTTTTTTTAGCAAATCAACCCAATATCCAATTGACAAAAAAGTCTTTGTCGAAGCTAGTTTTTGGAGCGGTGAATCTTATTCAATATTGAATGACTATGAATTGGCTCAAGAGCAATATACGAAAGCACTAGAAAATGTCGAGTCAAAACCGGATTTTCAAAAAAGTATTGACTATGGTTTGGGATATGCTCAGTTCAACTCAAATCAGTACAGTAAAGCATTGCTTAGTTTTAGGGATTTTGCCAACAAATCTAACCCGTCAGAATCGAATTATTGTGATGGTCTTTTGCGATTGGCCGATTGTTATTACGTCGCAAAAGATTATGATAAAGCACTGTCTTTTTATCAGAAGGCACTTTTATATAATACCTCAGATAGTGATTTTGCCCATCTCCAGTCCGGATTGATATTGTCAATTCAGAGAAAATATCCTCAAGCCGGTAATGAACTCGAACTAGTGATTAAGCATCGCTCTTCTCCGTTTTATGATGATGCAATTGTCCAAAGGGCGCAGATAGAATTTGAGCAGAGCAATTATAAGGGTGCTGTGACTTGGTACTCAAAGTTGATTGAGAATACTCCCAACTCAGAGCTTGTTCCTTTGGCCTTATCGAGGCGGGCAGCAGCAAATTACAATCTTCAAAACTACAGTCAGACTGCCGATGACTATATTTCAATACTGACGAAATACCCCACTAATCCAGTTGCCAACGATATATTACTACATTTGCAGGAGGCTCTTGGATTGTCTAATCGTTCAGATGAATTAGATCAATATCTTAAAATGTTCAGAAAAGCTAATCCTGACAGTAAGGCTATTGAGACGGTGGAATTTGAAATTGCCCAAAATCTTTATTTTTCTCAAAATTATAAGCAAGCAGTAGAATCGTTAAACAAATATCTAATTTCTTACCCGCAGAGTGCTCTGTTAACAAAGGTTAAATTTTATCTTGCAGAATCTTACTACAGACTTAAAAATTTTTCTTTTGCCATTGAAATTTATTATCAATTGTTAGAAGAAAAGCCGTTGCAATTACAGCGAAGAATTTTGGGACGGATAGCGGAATTAGAGTTTCAAAATAAGGATTATGTCAAAGCGATTAAGGCTTATAAAAATTTGAATAACATTGCGGAAACCAAAAAAGAACAGAGTAATTCATTGATGGGGCTAGTTGAGTCATATTTCTTTTTGAAGTCTTACGATTCAGTAAGCTATTTTGCCGAGAAAATTTTAGAACAAGGAAATGTAAGCATCGATGCCACAAACAAAGCAACTTTATATTTGGGTAAAAGTGCTTTAGAAAAAGGGAATTATGATTTAGCTATAGATGAATTCATTGCCACGATAAATGAAGGTCACGATGAGTCGGGGGCGGAAGCGAAATATTTGATTGGCAAAATTTTTTACCTTAACAAAGAGCACCCTCAATGTTACAATACAATGTTGGAACTCATTCAGGAATTCCCTTCTTATAAAGTGTGGATTGGAAGAGCCTACTTGCTGTTAGCTGACAACTTTTATGCTACCGACGATGTTTTTCAAACTAAGGGAACTTTAAATTCATTGATAGAAAACTTTCCTCTTCAAGACATTAAAGATGAGGCTAAGAATAAATTGAAAGAGATAGAAGATTTAGAACAGAAAGACAAAATAACTTCTAAAGCCGATACCATAAATGACTAACAAACCTATTATTCCTTTTTTAGTAGTTCTCATTGTTACTTATGTCATCCTAATGACGAGTAGCATGGAATTGCGTGCCCAAGACAAATTGGAACCGGCAGACGAGGGCGAAATTAAAGATGTTCAGGTAGAGATATTGAAGGACAGAAAGGTATCTGTCCCACCTGCTCAGCGGGCATTTAAAAAAATACCACCACAACCATTTCAACATATTATTCCACCTGTGGATTATAATATTACCAATTTTAAGGTTTCTACCGGCGAATATATTCCTAAGATTAGGATACTAAAGATAAAAAATGAAGAGATAGACAAACTCTACGGAAATTATTTGAGTGCAGGTTTTGGAAACTATGCTTCCTATTTCGGGGAAGGTAGTTTTTCTTCCAAGCGGAGCAAGAATAGATTGCTTGGAGTGCATGGATACACAAGAGCTTTTGTCAATGGCCCAGTAGATGGGAAAAACTCAGGAGCTTCAAATACCGATATTAATTTGTTTGGTAAACGCATGGGCTCAGTTTGCACTATTGTCGGTAGAGGCAATTGGAATTATCGGAGTGCTAACTTTTATGGTTACAGACCTCAGCCTCCACCCGCAGACAAAAATGCTATTCGACAGACATACAATGAATTTAATGTGAATGGAATGATATATAACTCTGTGAACGGTGATTTTAATTTCAATGCCCAATTGAATTACACTCTCATCATGGATAGATACTCAGCCTATGAGGGGGATGCCTTTGTCAAGTTTAATTCTGATATTGCTATCAACGAAACTAGCAAGGTTTTAATCCTTGCTGATTATTCTTTTATGAATAGAAAAGATGTGAGCATTCCGGAGTTCAATAGACATTTGATACGTCTTAATTCCGGATATTATTTTAGCCCAATAGATAAAATTAATGTTTTAGCAGGGTTTAATATCGCGGTGGTTGATGATAAATACGATAAGTCAAAAAAAGTTCATTTTTATCCTGAAATAAAAGTGAACGCCGACATCAATGCCTCATTAAGAGTGTTTTTTGAAGTCACAGGCAACATTGATAAAGTAAATTTACAGACCATAGCAAATGAAAATATATGGGTTGATACCAACGCTAAAATTCTCAATACTAATAGAGCTTTAGAAATTATTGGCGGGTTTAAAGGCAAAATTGGGAGCAAAACTTCTCTTAAAACCGGAATGTCATATACCAAATTCAATCAACTATATTTTTATAATTTAACAGACCAAAATAAATTTAATCTCATATATGATGGGAATACTAAGCGTACAAATCCTTATGTATCAATCACTTATTCATTAAACCAAATCGGAGAATTTATTTTACGGGGAGATTATTATTTTTATAATGCGAAAGATTTAACCAATGTTTGGCATCGACCCGCTTATAGACTTACCTTAGATGCTAAATATTTTTTTTATAAAAAAATTTTATTGACATCTAGTTTTGTAGCTCAAGGGGGAATTAAGGCTCTGAATAAGGATAATGAAACAGTTAACCTAAATACTGCTTTAGATTTGAATATAAAAGGTCGATACTTTTTATCTAGCAAAACTTCTTTCTTTTTAGAACTTAATAACATTTTTAATAATAAATATCAAATTTTTTTGGGATATCCGGTTAGAGGATTTCAAATTACCGGAGGATTTAGTTGGAGTTTTTAAGAAATATTTATTATCATTGTGCAGTTTTCTTGTATACTGGGTTAGATGAATTGACTGAATTTTACATATTGATTGAATAAATACCTAAATTATATTGTAGTAGTTTCGTATAGAATTAACAACTAAACATTTATTATCATGTCAAATATTGATTCACCCGATAGTTCCGACGACTCTTTCGGGCTTCCCGAGATTGAATTAGTCCCTCTTGCTGAGCAGGATGCACAGTCGCAACCTTATAATCAGGTGCCGTTTCAGGATGGCCAGCAACAGGAGTCGTATGACCAGCAGCCATATCAGTATGATCAGCAACCGGATGCTGCTTACTCTGACGATATACCACCTAATAATCAGAATTTTGAAAACGAAATGGATGAGAAGGAACCATCTAAAAAACGAACGGTGATGGTTCTGTCAGTAATTGCAGTAATATTGCTTTTGGGTGGCGGGGGATATTTGCTCTATAATTACGTTTGGATACCTAGGCAAGAAAAAGCTAAACAAGAACTTTTAGCTAGACAAGCTGAGGAATTGCGAAAACAACAGGAGGAAGCTGAAAGAAAAAGGCTTGAAGAAGAACAAAGATTGAAAAGTGAAGAGGCTAAACCTGTTGGCGTTGGCACTATTGAAACCTTAGAAGGGCGGACAGGTCGTTATTATGTAATTGTCACTAGTAATATTGACGTAGATTTAATGACCGACTATGCCAAAAAACTGAGCAAAAATGGGATTAGCACTAAAATAATTAAACCTGGTTCTCACAAAAGATTTTATATGTTGGCTGTTTCTGACTTCGAAGAGCTTGAAAAAGCTCGAATTGCCTTGAATGAACTAAAATCTGAATATAGTGATAAAGCGTTATGGGTAGTAAAATATTAAAGGAGATAAATAATAAAAAAGTCTTACTTTTATCTTTTTTAATCTCACCCTATAATTAACTATGGTTATTGCACAAATTGTGACCGACGTAAGCCCACCCCCTGAAGAAACCCTATCGGTATTTCAGTTGGCCTTGGAGGGCGGATTCATGATGATTCCAATATTGATTTGCTCCCTTATTTCTATATATATTTTTTTTGAAAGATTCTTTACAATCAATAAGGCAAGTATGAATCCGGATTCTTTTGTTTCTAAGATTAAAGAAATGGTTCTGGAAGGGGATATTGATGGAGCGAAGATGCTATGTGGTCAATTTGATAATCCAATTTCGAGAATGATAGAAAAAGGTATTTCAAGAATTGGAAGTCCGCTCAAGAATATTGAAGCATCAATAGAAAATATCGCTAAAATTGAGTTGTTTAATTTGGAAAAAAATTTATCGGTATTGGCCACAGTGTCGGGAGTAGCACCAATGATGGGGTTTTTAGGTACCGTTATAGGTATGGTCGAAGCCTTTATTGCAATTGCCAATCAAGAAGGGACAGTGAGTCCGGCTTTACTGTCCTCAGGAATTTATACTGCTATGATTACCACTATTGCAGGGCTTATTGTTGGAATATTATCTTTTTTGGCTTACAATTTTTTGGTAACCCGCGTATCGAAAATTGTTCACAAAATGGAGTATTCGGCTATTGAGTTTATAGATCTTCTTCAAGAACAGAGATAAAGAATATGAATCTTCAAACTAGAAATAAGGTAGATTTTACTTTTAACATGGCCTCTATGACCGACCTTATTTTTTTGTTGTTAATTTTTTTTATGCTTACATCCAATTTTGTCACTCCTTCTGGACTACCGGTAAGCCTGCCTTCGAGTAAAGTAAGCCAAATTGAAGTTCAAAAAATTTCCGTAACAGTAACATCTGATCTTCAGTATTTTGTAAATGAAAATAAAGTCGCCCGCAATGGATTGGAATATGCATTAAAGCAACATCTGTCAGAACCCAATGGCTCGGTTGTTCTTCATATTGACAAGAGTGTTCCTACCGGAGAATTAGTATTTGTTGCCGGTATTGCTACCAGTCTGAAGGCAAAAGTTATAATTGCAACAAAACCGGATACAGAGTGAACAAGGAAAAAAAAAATAAATTGAAGTCTTGGGGGTTGTCTCTATTTTTTCATTTGCTCCTTGCTTTGATTATTTCCTTTACCATTGCTTGGCGCAAGCCTTATCCACCACCGCCCGTATTCGGAATTGAGTTAAGCCTTGGTTTGTCTGACCAAGGTGATGGCGAAACCACTCCTGAAACCACCGTTGACGAGATTTCAACCTCACAAGAAAAAGTAGAAACCGAAGTAGTAGAACCTAATCAAAGTGAAAACAAAAATTCCGATGAACCTAACCCAAATCAGGCAACAACAGTAGTGGATGAAAGTGAGAGTATTATTGACTCTAAAGAACAAAAAGAAAATAGTAATAATGAAGCTAAAGAGACGCCTCCAAAAGTAGAAACAAAGCCCGAAAAGAAGCTGAAAGCAGAATATAAAAATAATGACGCAAAAGAGGATATTAAGGAAGAGAAACCCGGTGCCGATAGCAATCAAGGAGATAAAAAAAATACCGTTGGCGACCAAGGTGTCAAAGAGGGGAAATTAGATTCTAAGGGATTATATAGCGGTGGTGGCGGGATGGATTTATTTATGCCCGGCTGGGTTTGGGAATTTACTCCTTCAATTCCAAAAATCCCCGACAATGAAAATGGTAAAATTGTGTTCGAAATTGAATGCGATGAAAATGGAGAAATAATTGGGATAGTTACTGTTGAAAGAGGTTTAAGTAGTCAAGCGGAGAGACTTCTCAAAGATGAGATATTGAGAAACTCGCTTAGAAAAAAATCTGAAGGAAACGCTCCAAGCCGATCTAAAGGGAGGATTGTATTTATCTTAAGTAACAGATAAATAAGTTTGCTTTGGGTGATTCTTAACTCTATTGCATTGCTATTTAACTGAATAACAGGGTTTATTTAGATACTTTCATAAATTTTGGCAACAAATCAATATCCCTGTATTTAACCTGATTGTAGCTGTAACGTTAGCCTGGTATTGGACAAAAGACACACCTTTAAGTTGGATGTTCAATTTTTAATAACTTGATTATAAGGTGGTTAAGTGAAGTTTTGAAGAAAAATTCAAACAGATATTTATCCAAATGACAACAAACAAAATATCGATAGTAATGCTTGGTGCAAGTGGTGCTGTAGGAACTGAAACGTTAAACTCCCTACTTCAACATAATAATATTCAGCGACTTACATTGTTGGGAAGAAGAACCATCCCCGAAATAAACGTTGATTACGTGCAACAGCACACAATTGACATTTTCAATTCAGATTCATATCTCAACTTTCTACAATCACACACTGTTGCTATCTGCACTTTAGGTGTTGGGCAGCCTACAAAGGTGAGCAAAGAGGATTTTGTAAAGATTGATAAAATTGCAGTACTTGATTTTGCCAAAGCTTGTAAGAATGCAGGGATTAAACATTTTGAATTATTGGCTTCGGCAGGTATAAGTCCGAAATCAATATCTTTATACCTAAGAACTAAAGGCGAATTGGTTGAAGAACTAAAGGCACTTAATTTTGAAAGATTAAGCATTTTTCAACCATCAATGATTTTGACTCCATACAACCGATATGGAATGTCCGGAGCCATATTTTTAAAAGTTTGGCCTCTGCTGAGTCCGTTCTTTATTTGCAGTTTACAAAAATATAGAGGTATTCCGGTCAAGGTGTTGGGGCAGGCGATAGCTAAAAATGTTTTTATCGAAAATGACGGCTTCGAAATATTGCATTGGAATGAGTTTTATTCAATTATTTCAAAATAATCTAGTAATAACTCTGACAACAATAGTAACGTATTGATATCGAGGCCTTTATTAACCAAAATCTTTTTCCACAATCAACTACAAAAACGACATCCTTCTAAACAACGATTACAACTAGGCTAACTTTTGAAGATAACTTTTAATGGTATTTTCTAAGCCTAAATAAATTGAATCGCAAACCAAAGCATGCCCAATAGAAACCTCTTCTAAGTCAGGAATTGATTTACTCAAAAAGTTAAGGTTATGTAGGTCAAGGTCGTGCCCTGCATTAATTCCCAAACCTAGTTGCAGGGCTATGGGCACAACTTCCAAATATGGTTTTATGGCCTCTTCTCTATTAATGTGATATTTTGAGGCATACGATTCGGTATAAAGTTCTATCCTATCACTGCCTATTTCGGCCGCACCTTGCACCATTTCAATTTCGGGATAAACAAAAACTGAAACCCTTATGCCGTAACTTTTTATCTCAGCTATCACTTGTTTCAGAAATTTTGAGTGGGTCACAGTGTCCCAACCTGCATTAGAGGTGAGAGCGTTTGGAGGATCGGGTACTAGAGTAGCTTGTGCAGGTCTTGCTTCTTTTAAGATTTTCAAATAACGATTATCAGGGTAACCCTCAATATTTAAATCTGTTTTCAAATTCCTTTTAAGTGGTAAAATATCGCTACTTCTAATATGTCTTTCATCTGGTCTGGGGTGAACCGTAATTCCATTTGCTCCAAATTTTTCACAATCCAATGCCACTTTCACAATATCCGGATTGTTGCCTCCTCTGGCATTGCGTAATGTGGCCCACTTATTTATATTTACACTCAGAAATGTCATTTGGTTATATTTTTATAAAATTTCACAATAAGCTAAAGGAGCAAATAATTTTTGAATTTGTTGCCCAACTTTTTTTACGATTTTAAACAACTTTAGTTATTCTTACTTACAATCAAACCCCAATAGTAAAAATTAAAAACGACAAGGTACAACTTTTTGTCAAGCGTGAAGATTTGAACCATCCCCAAGTAAGTGGGAATAAATGGTGGAAACTAAAGTATAATTTAGAATATGCACTTAAAAAAAATCTTACAATACTCACATTCGGGGGTGCATATTCCAACCACCTTTATGCTACTGCAAAAGCATGTAATATATTGAAAATCAAATCAATAGGAGTAGTTAGAGGTGAAAGGACACTTCCGCTAAACTCTACTTTAGCCTACGCCGAATCATGCGATATGAAATTACATTACATTTCACGTCGAGACTATAAAAACAAGGGTCAAGAAACGGTGCTTGAGTCGCTACGAGATAAATTTGGCGATTTTTATTTGATTGGCGAAGGAGGAACAAATGATTTAGCCATTAAAGGTTGTGCTGAATGGGCCACTATGTTACAAAATGAATTGGAATTTGATTATGTTTGTCTTGCAGTAGGAACTGGGGGTACAATTGCAGGACTTTCAGTAGGGTTGGACAAATCGAAAAAGATAATTGGAATTCCTGTCTTGAAGGGAGCTCAATTTTTAGAATCTGAAATTAGAAAATATAAAACCAAAGAAAACGTGAAGTTAATATACGATTATCACTTTGGTGGATATGCAAAAAAAAATAAAGAATTACTAGACTTAATATCCAACTTTGAGTCAAGCTATTCTGTGCCTTTTGAGCCGATTTATACGGGAAAGGTTATGTTTGGGGTATTAGATTTGATTTTTAAAGGTTACTTTGAAATCGGTTCTAGAGTTTTGGTTCTACATACGGGAGGGCTTCAAAACTTTGTAGGAAATAACTTTAATCCAAAATTTTCGTACTTTTAGTTTTATAAATCAATAGATTAGAACCAATTTCGAAACATAAAAATAATACCAACTATGATTAAAATTATTGAGACCCATGATATATCAAAAATTTACAAAATGGGTACTAACGTCATCAAAGCGTTACAATCTATTGAATTAGATATATATAAAGGGGAATATGTGGCCTTTATGGGACCTTCCGGTTCGGGCAAATCCACGCTCATGAATATTATAGGTTGTTTAGACTCTCCCACTGATGGTACTTATATTTTGAATAATCAATTGGTTAGTGAGATGACCGAGAAAGAATTAGCTCAAGTAAGAAACAAAGAAATAGGCTTCGTTTTCCAAACCTTTAACCTATTGCCTCGTGCGTCGGCACTAGATAATGTGGCTCTTCCATTAATTTATGCCGGATATGGAAAAAGTGAACGATTGGATATGGCGATGGAGGCTTTAGAAAGTGTAAGCCTTGCCGACCGCTATCATCATAAACCCAATGAACTGTCGGGGGGGCAAAGGCAAAGAGTAGCAATAGCACGGGCTTTAGTCAATAGCCCGTCAATTATTTTGGCCGATGAGCCCACAGGAAATTTAGATTCTAAAACTTCAATCGACATAATGGGGGTTTTTCATGAGCTTCATAAAAAAGGGAATACTATTATTATGGTAACACATGAAGATGATATTGCTCATTTTGCTCATAGGATTGTGCGACTTAGAGATGGATTGGTTGAGTCCGACTCGGTTAACCCCAACATTACCAAGCCGGTGCCGGTGTTAGCTGACACCCTACCTATTTAGGCTTAGATTGTTAAAATGAAAATTTACACTAAAAATGGTGATTTAGGTTATACTTCCTTTCTTAGCGGAAAGCGAATTTTAAAATCAGATTTAAGAATTGAAAGCTATGGAGCGGTCGATGAACTCAATTCCTGGATTGGGTTGTTGCGCTCCCAAGCAGTCAATAAAAGTAGGGAAGAGGAATTATTAGAAATTCAAGACAGACTATTCACTATCGGCTCGTTGTTGGCTAATGATTCTGAAAATCTAAAATTTAAAACCCCTCAACTTAATACAACTGATATTGATTATCTCGAACAGAAAATTGATGCTATGGAAGCAAGATTACCAAAGTTGAAAAACTTTATTCTACCGGGTGGCAACCAATCTGTTTCTTACGGTCATATTGCCAGAACAGTTTGTCGAAGAGTTGAGCGGAAAGTAGTTTCTTTAACCTTAGACAGTAAAATTGACGACCTTGTTGTTAAATACTTAAACAGGCTTTCTGACTATCTTTTTGTTTTATGTCGTATGATGGCCCAAGAGTTGGGAACTACTGAAACGCCGTGGGAGCCTAGAATGTGATTCTAAAACCATTGTATTTATCTTAACAATATCAATTCATTTAATATTTATGCCATAAATTTTCGCACAATATGTAAGTTGTCTTTTTGAGTAATTATTAGATTTTCTTATGTGTAAACAATAACAAATGCTTTGAAATGCTATCTCTATAAATATAAAACCAGTAGCTATATTTCTGAATATCAGTATTATAGAAAAGCTTTCCTACGTTAAAAGAAATTGTTAGCAGTAATTTGTGTGTGAATGATGGACTACTCATAGGATTAGAAAGATTAAAAATAATTGAACAAAAATAAATTAACAGATTGGTATATCCGACTTTTTCAATTATCATTGCAGAGTCATTATCGCTAATCAGCTATTCTTTAAAATTATATTAACATTATTTTACTTATTTGATGGACTTGCCAAGTGAATAACTGGCGGTTAAATCCCAAAACGTGTTTTTGTATAAATTTTTTCTTAACTAACTAAATAACTTTTTTAAATCTGCATGTACAATATTGAAGACCTAAATGTCAGGTTACTATCTGAATTGAAAGAACTAGCCGAGGGTATGGGCATAAAAAATATTAAAAACCTAATCAAACAGGACCTAATTTATAAAATCCTAGACCACCAAGCCTTACACGGAGACTCTACCCCTACAAAAAGTGAAAATCCTCAACCTAGTAGCATACCACACAAATCACAAAATCCACGCCCTTCATCTCCAGCCAAGGGGAAAAAACCAGCTAAGTTGAATGTACCAGTCGTAGAGGTGATTGCCGACGAAACTCCTGTAATTCATTGGGAAAAGCCCGCTCCGAACCCACCGGAGAAAGAGCCTTTGGATAAAGAAGAGGAAATTGAAAATGGTATCACTCAATCCAATCAGTCGGGCAATACCAAAAGTGCTCACAAAGATAAAAAAGAGAAAACTTCACAACCACAGGCTAATATTAACAACTTTAAGGAGTTTGATGGGGCTATTGTTAGTGAAGGAGTTTTAGAAGTAATACAAGACGGATATGGGTTTCTGCGTTCCTCAGATTATAATTATCTTGCCAGTCCCGACGATATTTATGTTTCGTCAGCCCAAATTAAACTGTTGGGGCTAAAGACGGGAGACACTATTCGTGGTCAAATTAGACCACCTAAAGAAGGGGAGAAGTATTTTGCCTTATTAAAAGTTGACAGCGTAAACGGGAAAACTTCTGAGGAAATCAGAGACCGAGTTGCATTTGAGTTCCTTACTCCTTTGTTTCCAAATGAAAAGTTGTCTTTAAGTACTACTGCCGACAACATGTCAACGCGTATTCTCGATTTGTTTTGCCCTATAGGAAAAGGACAACGCGGAATGATTGTAGCCCAACCTAAAACAGGTAAAACTGTATTATTAAAGCAAATTGCCAATGCTATAGCCGAAAATCACCCGGAAGTTTATTTGATTGTGTTACTGATAGACGAGCGTCCGGAGGAAGTGACAGATATGGCCCGAAGTGTAAAAGCAGAGGTTGTTGCCTCCACCTTTGACGAACAAGCAGAACGCCATGTAAAAGTGGCTAGTATTGTTTTAGAAAAGGCCAAGCGCATGACTGAATGTGGTCACGATGTTGTAATTCTGTTAGACTCGATTACCCGATTAGCCAGAGCCTATAATACCGTTGTGCCATCATCAGGAAAAATTCTTTCCGGTGGCGTTGACGCAAATGCTCTCCACAAACCCAAGCGTTTCTTTGGAGCTGCCCGCAAAATTGAAAATGGTGGTTCTTTAACCATAATTGCTACCGCCCTCATTGATACCGGCTCAAAAATGGATGAAGTTATTTTTGAAGAGTTTAAAGGAACCGGCAATATGGAATTACAATTGGATCGCAAACTTTCAAACCGCCGTATATATCCTTCTATTGACGTTCCCGCATCAGGTACGCGTCGTGAAGAACTCCTTATGAACGAAGATGAACTTCAACGAGTTTGGATTCTTCGAAAATTTATGAGCGATATGAATTCGGTTGAAGCCATGGAGTTCTTACAAAGCAAGATGAAAGGAACAAAAAATAATCAAGAATTTTTGATTTCAATGAACGGATAATAATTATCTCTTCTTATAAGTTTTTTTGTGAAATGCTCCCTTAAAATTGGGGTCTTCCTTTCTTTTTTGTTCATCAATTTCACGGAGCATCTCTTGCATCTCTTCGATGGGGGTTTGTTCTAATGGAACAATAGCAGGGAACTTCTTTTTAACGATTTTTTCACCTATCAACATTTCAATTTTTGAAATGTGGTACCTATCAGATTCCCGCACAAATGTGATTGCCTCGCCGGTTTGAAAAGCCCGACCTGTTCTTCCTATTCGGTGAACGTAATCTTCATATTGAATAGGAACATCAAAATTTATGACGTGAGAGACCATGGCTACATCAATGCCTCGTGCAGAAACGTCGGTTGAGACCAATATCCTAAGTTCACCATTCTTAAATTCATTCAAGGCGTTAATGCGGCTATTTTGTCCCTTGTTTGAATGAATAACTCTGGCCGGTCCCAGTTGTTTGCGCTCAATGTATTTATAGACGTCGTTGGCAACTTCTTTTGTCCTTGTAAAAATAATAACTCTGTTAAAATCAATGTTATTTTCCAACAAATGCTTGAGTAAATTAATCTTAGACTTAAGATTTGGCGCAAAGTAGATATATTGTCGTATTCCCTTGGCAACAGTAGCTTGCTTTGTGATTTCTACCCTAATAAAGTGAACCAAAAATTCGTTGGCAAAATTTTCGACCTTCAAAGGGAACGTGGCCGAAAAAAGCAGATTCTGTCTTTTTGAAGGGATGACTTCAAATATTTTTCTCAGTTGATGTGGAAACCCCATATCCATCATACGGTCGGCTTCATCTAGTACAAGAGTTTTTATTGATTTGACTGTCAGGCTATTACGCAAGTAAATTTCCATAAATCTACCGGGGGTAGCAATTAAAATATCAACACCCTCGGCAATAGCTTTGATTTGTGATTGGGGTCCTATTCCTCCGTATAAAACTGTTATTCTTAGGTCAGTGTATTTGGCCAACATCCTTGCATTTTCTGATATTTGGATAGCCAGTTCCTTGGTGGGTGCCAATATCAATGCTCTAGGGTCGTTGCCTTTGGCAAAATTAACAATTTTAAGAATAGGTAATAAATAAGCTGCCGTTTTTCCGGTACCGGTCTGTGCAATACCCAGTACGTCTTGTCCACCCAAAATTAGCGGAATAACTTTATTTTGAATTGGTGTAGGTGACTTATACCCTGCCTCTTCAACTCCTTTTAAAAGTTGCGGATTTAATTTTATTGATTCCCAGAATGCCATATATGTGTGTTGAAGAACAAAAATTTTACCTTTACAGGCAATGAAGACTCTCATTACAAATGCGAAGATAGTAAATGATGGGAAGGTATTTGATGGTGATGTACTTATTAATGATAATCGCATCGAAAAAATAGGTACTTTTTCTTTTCATGCTAAAGAAACAATAGACGCAAAAGGGCAGTATTTGCTTCCCGGTGTAATTGATGATCAGGTACACTTTCGTGAACCTGGGCTTACGCACAAAGGAAATATTTTTTCAGAATCACGTGCAGCGGTTGCCGGTGGCATTACTTCTTTTATGGATATGCCTAATACGTTGCCACCAACATTCACTCAAGAGCTTTTGGAAGAAAAGTATAATATTGCCTCAAGAAATTCTATTGCCAACTACTCATTTTTCATTGGAGCTTCCGGTACGAATGAAGCAGAAGTAATGAAAACTAATTTATCTCAAGTGTGTGGTCTCAAAATATTTATGGGCTCATCTACCGGGCAATTGTTGGTAGATGATGAACGGGTATTAGAGAGGTTTTTCTCTAAATTTCAAGGTCTGATAGCCACACATTGTGAGGATGAATCAATCATTCAAAATAATTTAGTTAATTTTAGATTAACGTACGGTGAAGATATTCCTATGGATTATCATCCTTTGATTAGAAGTGCGGAAGCGTGCTATAAATCTTCAAGCTATGCTGTGGGATTGGCAAAAAAATTTGGAACTAGATTACACGTTCTACATATTTCGACTGCCCGTGAAGTGCCGTTATTTTCGGAAAATATTGAACTAAAAAAGAAGAAAATAACTTCTGAAGCCTGCCTTCACCACCTTTGGTTTACTGATTCTGATTATGCCCAACTTGGAAGTAAGATTAAATGGAATCCGGCAATAAAAACAAAAAATGACCGAGAGGCTTTAATTAAAGCCTTAAAAGAAGGCCATATTGATATAGTAGCCTCCGACCATGCTCCGCATACATGGGCGGAAAAACAAAAACTATATTTTAACTGCCCCTCAGGCGGACCATTAGTTCAACACAGTTTAACTTCTATGCTAGAGTTATGCCATAGGGGTATATTTACAATCGAAGAAGTCGTGGAAAAGATGTGTCACAATCCGGCTATTCTGTTTAATATTGTAGACAGAGGGTATATAAGAGAGGGTTTTTTTGCCGACTTGGTATTGGTAGATATGGACGATAAATGGATGGTAGGTCGTGAAAATATAATGTCAGCTTGTGGTTGGTCACCGTTTGAAGGGATGACCTTCCGCTCAAAAATAAAGGCAACCTTTGTTTCGGGCAGGCAAGTATATAAAGATGGTCAGATTGTAGATAATTCCCGTGGACAGAGGCTACAATTCAAACAATAAAAATACAGCGTTGCAAATTTTGTAATGTCTCCCTACCTTTGACGACTTAAATGGTGGATGTAGCTCAGTTGGTTAGAGCATCAGATTGTGATTCTGAGGGTCGCGGGTTCGAGTCCCGTCTTTCACCCAAACTTGTGGAGGCAGATTTGTGCATTCAATGTGCGTTGAGATTACAAGTCTTTTTTGATTGGCCTTCGAGGTGAGGTTTGGTGGAATTGGCTTATATATTGCCGTTGGTTCGTTTTAATGAGGGTTTTTGAGGGTGTTTTATATTGTAAAGCTCTCTAATTTCTAATTCTAGGTCACCTATTAATTTGGATAGTTACCCTGCGAGTCTGCCTCTTGGCTGAAGTTTTCTTTTTTCTTTATGGTAGTTTTTTGAACGATAGCTGTTTCTACCATTTGAGTAAAACCAAATCAGGATAAGTCAGTTGTTTTGATTTTTCTTAAATTTTTCTGCTTGTTCAAAAATTTCTACATACACTTCGTCTCTCTCAACCGGCGGATAACCAAACTTGTCAAGTAGGAGAATAAGACCAACTTTTAAGGCTGATTTTATGTCGTCACGTTTGTTCCAGTCAGGGAATTGGGCTTGTTTGTCAACAAGTTCTTTGACTGCTTTTGCCAATTCAATCATTTTATCATCGGGATAACTAAAGTCGTATTTCACGCACAGTTCTTTCAAAATATCGTAAAAGGCTTTTTCTTCAAAGTCAATGCCTAGCTCATCACCGGCAGAAAATTCCCGTCCGACTTTCCAAATTAAATCAGTCAAAGCATTTGCCATTTCTTCATAAACTTCGCTTTTCAAAATGTCGTTTTTGTCGCGTTGGTTATAACGTTCAACTAGGGCTTGCATCTTTCCGTTCCAATAATTTCTAACTGATTGACAAATTTATAAATATTATTGTCGTTGCTATATTCTTCAGCGGCTATTGAAATAACGTTATCCTCTTCGGATTGGCGGTGTTTACTAAGCCCTGAGTAATTGATTAACTGAATATAAATATCTTTTTGCTTACGGTCTTCCCTTTTGAGTATAAAACCATCGGAAAGCATTTTTAAAAATGTTTTGTTGCTCTCATAAAGGTCAGAAGAAGGGAGTGTTTTGAGTCGAAGAATAATAGATTTAACTTCGTTTTCCGTAATGCCCTGATTGGCGTATTGAGTTAAAAGAAAACCTTGCAAATCTTCTTCTAGCAATACTTCATCCGGCTTGCGAGTAATCGTACTGCCCAAGTGGTGAGAAAATCCTTCCTTACCCAACAACTCCATAAACACTTGTTCTAATTTTTCTTCGGTGAATTTCATTCAATTCTTTTCATCAATTCTCTAAAGTATTTTGCAATAATTTTCTCATCAGGTATTGGTCTGTATGCTAAGGCGGACAGTTCCGTTTGATATTTTTCTCTCATTTGCTTCCAAATGGTTTCAAAACCGGTAATCAAAGGTGATGTATTAACTGATTTATTTTTCCACCCTTTGGGTTCTGCAAACAATGCTTTGTCGTGACTAAGCAATTTGTCAAATTGTCCCTTAAACGAATCTGATGCTATACAAACTCTGCACATTGCGGATTATTCATTAAGAAGTATATATCGTAAAAATGTCTTATCTTTTTTGAAATACTCTCAGCAGTATTTTCTTCGAATGAAAACCGAATCAATGAAATCGTTTTTTCTAACAAAGTTTGTTCTTTACTCAACACATTCACCTCAAAAGGTTCAAGGCCGAATTGCTCAATATATTTTTCATTTCCTGTTTGCATTAAGAAGTCAAATACAAAACTTTTTATAGTAAGAGGTTGAAAAGGAAAAGGATTGTCAAACGAATTTATCTCAACAATTAATTTATTGTTTTGGTTGCTTTTATCTGCACTCACATATTCAAAGACAGTCTTTCTGAATCGAGAACCTTTACTGGTTACATTCTCCATTTGAAATTCTGCTAAATCAGGGGTAATTTCTTTTTCAATATTGCGGATAATGGTTTTAATTTCATTGCCTGTTTCGGCATTGTCTTTTATTATTGCAATGTCCACATCTTCCGAAAATTGTTCTATTATATTATATCCTTTTGATAGCGACGTGTCGCCTTTAAAAACCGACTTATCTACATATTTACTTTTTGCCAAACGGCTTAAAATTAATGTTATCCGGTAATCTTTTTCAACAAATTCCAATTTAATATCAAGGTACTGTGATGTAGTCCTCAAAGTACCGAAAAATAATTTTATGTTGTGGTGCAACTTCATACTATTTTCCATTTTTCGATGGTGGATAAAACCTTCGCCACACCAGTCAATTTATACTTAGTAATTGGGTTCAATGATTTTATAAGCGGTTCCGTTGCTTTGCCTTGTTGTATTTGCTCTAACAAAGCCCCTAATAATGCCCTTGTAGCAGGCGGATATTTTAAAGCCAAGCGAACCAAGGTATTGATTTCTTTATCAGAAAAGTTTTTGATGATGGCTAAAAACCGCTTGCAGGATTTTTCTATGCCTGCATCAGGTATTTTTTTAATGTATCGAATAGCATCTAATATCTGCAAAAGAGGGATGTTCTCTTTGGTAATGATGTTTTTTTGTTTTATAAATGAAATGGTATAGAGGCCTCTTTTAAAATTGGGACGAACCTGATTTTTGCCAATTTGTATGGTATTGCTTACTTGCGTGGTTAAGCCCAATTGATTGTAAAGACCGTAACCTGTCGGATAGCCGGTTATTTTTCCGTTTTCTTCCAGTAAATCTTTTATTACTTGTGCCTGATTGGGTTGAAGATTGCCAAAGGGCGTATTCTCCGGTTTGTAGTATTTCCCTTTGGATAGTTTAGCAATCTTGCCCGAAATCACCATACGGCTGAGGGCTTTTATAACCGCCTCTTTTTTGAACATGGGTGTTCTTTGCTCTGCCATACTTTCTGCAAAAGCCAAATATTGTTCCACAAATAAGCCCAACAATTTTATTTCATCTTCATTCAGTTAATTTTTAGCAATACTTACATCAGATTTTCGAATTGATACAGTATTTTTTTTATCGAATGACTGCATTCCCATTAAGGGCAAACTTGCATCTACTCTGCGATAAATCAATTCTGCCGCAGTTTTTTGGCTTATAGCCCAAAGCAATTTATTTTGTACAACCTTGAAAAACTCAATCGTTTTTTCATCTTCCGGGTCGTAATCAATGCTGGTGGTGTATATGTCTTTGATTTTCTGATAAAAGAAGCGTTCAGAAAGGCGTATTTCCCGAATACGTTCCTGCAGTTCGTTAAAATAATTCATTGAGCTGCCCGACTTAAACCGGTCATCATTTAATGCAAATCCTTTTATAATGTATTCTTTTAACCGGTGTGTAGCCCAAATACGGAATTGCGTGCCTTGGGGCGATTTTACGCGATAACCTACCGATATGATGATATCAAGATTGTAGTAATTTGTGGCTTTTTGCTGAAATTCGGAAATTCCGAATTTCTTCATTGTTGCAGATTCTATAAGCTCCTGCTCCTCGTATATATTTTTAATATGCTCATTTATAGTTGATTTGGCTTTGCCAAACAAGGTTGCCATTTGATCTTGGGTAAGCCAAACGGTTTCTTCCTCCAGGCGAACATCTATTTTGATATTGCCGTCAGGGTTTTGGTATATTATGATTTCGCTGTTCATTATAATTACAATTTAAGATATTCAGGGTTACAGGTTGTCGTAATGCCCAAATGGTGGGGAAAACCTTCTTGCCCCAACAATTCGGTAAACGCTTTTTTTTAGTTTTTCTTCTGTGAATTTCATTCGATGTTAGTTGTATTTTTCATTTTCAAAGTTATAT
>Ga0316188_10000125_pt1 | contig 25832 bp, 24 predicted proteins | sample Phiworburrow1_MG_FD_204933 | JGI IMG/M metagenome (GOLD analysis project Ga0316188, IMG submission 204933) | Coastal sediment microbial communities from Maine, United States - Phippsburg worm burrow 1 | ecosystem: Environmental > Aquatic > Marine > Coastal > Sediment | place: USA: Maine... | reverse complement strand
GTGCAGAGCCGTAAATTGCAGCGAGCCGCTCACGCGTGTTTCTCAGGCCAACGCCCTTGGCGTCCGGGATGTTGTTATTGACCAGTTCGCAACCCGGGCCATCGTCACTCACTTCCATCAATAGATCGCCGGCAAATACCCTGGCAGATATTTTCAGATGCCCACCTCCTTCCGCCCGTGCTATACCGTATTTGATTGCATTTTCAATCAGGGGTTGCAGCAGCAGGCTGGGGATCAACGCGTCTTTTGCAGTTTCCTCGATATCCACCTGCAGTGAAAGGCGCTCTTCGAAACGAACTTTTTCGATATCAAGGTAAAGTTGTAGCGCCTGCAATTCCTGGTCCAGTGTAATTTTTTGCATGGGGTCGTTATCCAGTGAATAACGTAGAAAGCTTGAGAGCTTGGTGACCATGCGGTTGGCAAGTTCCGTGTTTTGTTCAAGCACCAGCGTAGAAATGGCGTTGAGCGTGTTAAAAAGAAAATGCGGGTTTAGCTGGTACCTCAGCATTTTGAGTTGAGCCTCGTGAGCCATGGCTGCCGACCTGAGTGCGCTTTCGCGGACCTCCTGGAAGACCCGGTATGACTTGATCGCAAAGTAAAGAGCGCTCCAGGTCAGGATGGTCGTAATGCTGCCGCTGTAGCCTTCTGCAAAAGTCACCTTGGCGTAAATTTCTGCAGCGTCACCCAGTTTCTGGTACCAGGCTTCCATGTCTGCGGCGTTTTCAATCCAACCCATGTAAATATAGCCGCGGATCTTGATCCATAAAAATCCGGTGAGTGCACTGCCGCCCAGCAAGCCAATGGACTGAATCCAGATGGCGCGGTTCCACAAAAAACGATAAAGGTAACGCAACGGCAATGAGATGATCATACCGAATACGGTAATAACGGCGACGTAGGTAGCGTAGCTCGGTGCGATGTCATCCAGCATCGTCACGGTATAGAGGTATTTGCCAACGATCCCCCACGCTGCCCAGCCACCCAGATGGAGTATCCAGAACAGCTTCGGCTGTTTTTTTATTATGGTTTTAAGTTTCACGTGGCGATTTTACACGTTTACCCGCTGGCCGCAGCGTAACTTAACCTCCTGCGAATGCGGTTTGTCTCAAAATACGGGTCAGGCTATCCGGTGAACGGCTTGAAAGGGTGATTCCATAGTAAACCCGGTAGACAGCGGCGATTGGCAGGGCTAAATTGTCAGGTCCTGACGCTGCTGGTTTTCTCATGTCTCAGTATACGAATACCGTTGGTCCTGCCCTTATGACCGGGTTGCTGAGTCTGTTGATGGTGCTCGCGGCATCTCCACTGAAGGCAAACAACGCCAGTCCTGTACCCGTCAATATTTATGGTGACGGGAATCCGTTCAATGGTGTTGAAGACAGCCGTGAGCCATTCATTCCGGAGGTGGGTAAGGGTGGCAATCCGGGCGACCGGCACATGAGCGCGGGTACCATCAGTTGCGATGGGAAGTTCCGTGGAACTGCCATGGTGGTCGATACCCGCGACATGGCACCGGATCTCCAAGGGGTGCTGCTGGTGAGTGCAGCGCACGTGCTCTATGACCTGGAGAAAAACCGGCTTTTCAGACGCTGCAGGTTTAATTTTATGGGTTGGGAAGGGGACGCAGCGTACCGTTCAAAGATTGATCTCAAAGAAGTGCTTATGGGTGATTTTGATCCTATGCAATCCACCGGTGAATCCGGGTTTGGTGAGGGTGACTGGGCTTTTCTCTACCTGCGCAAGCCCTGGAAAAAATTCAATCCGGATCAAAGCTTGCCGTTGCGGGAGTTTTCTTTCGCACAGATGGAGTTGTATCGGCAATCCGCCGGTGAATTCAGGTTGCTGGCATTTGATGCGGACGCGGGTACGATCTCCGAGAGCCGGAATTGCATGGTCGTGGAGAGTGAAGGCGATGATATCGGTGGAAGTGCCTGGCGGGGGCAATTGCTCGACGACTGCGATTCAGGCAATGGCGCTTCCGGTGGCGGAATCGTTGCCGTTATAAACCAGGAGTATTATCTGATCGGTATCCGGAACGGATCGCACTGGAGCAAAAAAGTTTACCCTGCCGACAGGTTTCCCTTGGGTCCTCCGGATGGTTCTATTTGGAATCGTCGTTTAAATTCCAATTTTGGACGTGCAATTGATGCACATTTATTGCATAAAATAGGCGTTTTTATTCAGATACTTAGACAAAAATATATACTGTGAACAGCGCTTTTCAGCACTTTTTAGCATCATTTTTATGGTTGGTGTGAAAAAAAATAAAAGTCTTGTGCTATACTAATTTTGAGGTTCGCTGTTTAGATACTTCAACGTAAAGGAAGTTACGTTTTGGACGGCGAAGCAGGTTAAGGCTTGGCTCGGGGCGTTGGTCCGTTGCAAGGCAGTAAAGCCAGGAAAGGCGTTTTCTGTTGGTCTCTGGTGATCGGCAGGAACAGACAGGGAAGAAAGAGGCAACTCTCGTCAGGCTGTAACCGGTGTATGCCGGTTGTTTCGGTCTTTTCAATCCACTCCGTACCAAGTTCAGCAGGTATGAGCTGAATTTGCTCCTGCGTTGGAGATTTTGAAAACAGGGTTTTGGGGCGAGGAGGATTACCATGTTTTTTTATGCATTGTTATTTGTCGGCAGCGTGATTGCGGCCTTAATTATTCTTTATGCTTACAATGCAGTATTGCGTGTAGGTAAATCGGTTTACAAGGCCCGGCTACCAGGCTCTGGAGAAAATCTCACCAGTCACCTTGACAACAAGAGTGTTAATGGCGCTCAAACCCCGTGGGGATGGGGAAGTCATGCGACTCCCGCGAATTCTGCCCGCACGCACCCGGCCTCGCCCAACCGGCAGGCACCCTGGGGTTGGCGGGGCAGCGAGCAGGAAGTCCGCAGTCGCGATTCAGCTACGCCTGCGAGTACTGCAAATGCAACAGGCTTTGATGCTTTTCTGAAGAACAACACCGATGCTTCCGGATCGCAGGCAGCACAGAAGCCGACAGTAAGCTGGCCGTATCGCGAAGATAAATCCGAAGCTGCAGGCAGGGTGTACAAGGTAACACGCAAGTCAAGGCTTGCAAAAACAAACCTTAAAAACACCGCCACGCCTTGGGGTTGGTAGGTTCAGGCCGAAATAAGTTTCTTTAACGACACTCCAGAGTCCCCGGTAACGCGATATTCTCGTTCCCGGGGATTTTTATACCCATTGGTACCACTTCAACCCCCATATTCTCATCCGGAAACGGGCGCAGTAATTGCAGGGCGTCTGGTTTTGGTGCCCGTAACCAGCGCCGGGCTTCATCGGGATTTCTGACGATGGCGGGTGAACGGTTGTGCCCGATGGATTTCAGCACAGCGTTGGGTTCAACGGTAATGATACTGACACTCAGCTTGCGGGTTCCATCTTCAGCTATGAACCAACCGGCCAGTCCACACAACAGCCAGAATGACGCATGCAGGGGGAAAACCGCGTACGGGACCTGTGGCCGCACACGACTATCGAACTCGTAAAACCAGGACACGGGTATCAATACCCGGGCATCCTTAGACCAGGCGCCCATGTACGAAGGCGCGAAAGCGGGTCCGTCATGACGTAACCTGGCGTTTGCAGTCGATACAAGTTTGCCGTCCTTGTTGCGGGGCAATTGGCCGTTGGACCAGTGGGGCAGGTAGGGCCAGACGGCCTCTGCAGGGCGGTCGATTTCCCCGTCGGCATAAATTGCCGGAAGTGTTTCCCAGTTGATCGAATCGGGTTCAGATATTCTTCGCAGGCGGGAAGGGGAGATGTTGATCCGGCGCACTGGATCCGGAGGCAAAGTCGCAGTGGGGGTGAGGCTGGAAGCCCAGGCGTAAACATCCTTCCATTTCAGATGTGAGACGGCTGCCTTTCCACACATGGCATCAATTCCTTTCCCCTCTCTTTGACTGTGATATTTTCAGTATCCCGGTCCAACCCGCACAAAGAGGACTGGACAAACCTTAGCGTTCCATCATTGCAATAATCTGGTCAGGTGTCTTGCCATCCAGTTTCCTGTAAAGGTTTTCCTTGTCACCTTTAAGGCTCAGATCGTAATACAAAACAAATTTCATGGCGCTTTCGAGATTCTTAAGTGCCTTATCTCCCTCTTGCTCGCGAACTTTCTGAAGAGACTTTTCCACCTCCTCGGGCGTTGAAAAGTTAACCGGTTGATCCATTATAGAACCTGCGTGATCAACTGCTTCAGCGACAGTTTTCTCCTTTGCAGTTACCGGTTCATTTGTGCTCTCAGAGTCATTGCCATCTTTGGCACAAGCACTCAGGAGGAATAGGGCCATGGTTCCTGCGGTGATTGAAGTTATGAGTGTTTTACGCATTTTATATTCCTATATTAAAGACAATAATTGAAATGTTCCGTGGTTGGACCATTCTAGTTCAAGATGATTCCATGCTGGCTATTTTATCGCGGTGATCACCTTGTATTTATCATTTGCAGCCAGTTCGCTGTACCCTTTGAATCGTTTCGACAGCCAGTTTTCATAAGGCAAATGGACATTGGCAACCAGGATAAGTTTACCACCGGGTCTGATATGTTCCTGCACCGATTCAAGCAGCTGCACACCCAGGCGGTTATCGGTCCTGACACCCGCGTGTATCGGCGGGTTGCTGACAACAATATCAAATTTTCTGTCGAGTTCAGACAGACCATCAGAGGCTAGTACCGAGCCGTTTAAACGGTTGGTTTCCAGGGTTTCTTTGGATGCCCTGAGAGCCAATGCACTGGAATCAAGCAGGGTAACGCGCGTATTTGCATGACGGGCGGCGATACAGGCTCCAACCACACCTGCACCACAGGCAAAATCCAGCACATCTCCCTCCAGGTTCATTGATGCCAGCACATCCAGTAGCAATGCAGTACCGTAATCCAGACGTCCATGTGCGAATACCCCCGGGTAGGACGCAACATCGATACTGGAACCGGCACAGTCCAATTCCCATTGCAGGCGGTAATCGTGGGGGTTGAATACATCCTGATTCAGACGGACACTCGCTTCAAACAAGCTGCAGTGTCGGGCATTATCGAGTTTCCTGACGTGCTGGAAATGCGCTTTCAGTCGCTTATCCGCGGATTTGATACCGGCCTTGTTCTCACCAGCCAGCCACAGCACACCATCGCTTGCCAGCAAAGAGGCTGCGCAATCCAGCATCATGGTCAACAGGGCTTTTTGACGAGGTAAATTTATGATGACCCATTCATATTTCTTTTTGTCAGCCCGTGGAAAAGCAGAAAATTCAATGTCTGCGCCGGTCTGTTTCAGGAACGTGTAACAGGCAAAATCCTGGCTGAATAGCTCCAGTTCCGTGCATCGGGTTTTCACTGCACGCCAGCAATCATCCGCTTCAGGGTTAATCCACAGCGCGCAACCACCGGTTTCATGCCGGTAAATATTCCTCTCGATAATCTGGCTGACGGCAATCACGCTGGTCGTTACGAAATTCCGGCCAGGGTAGCGCTGAGGTCGTATTCATCTGCATCGGTAATTTTTACATTGACTCGATCACCGGCCCTGAGGTGCTGCCCATGATGTATATAAACCTGCCCGTCAATTTCCGGTGCATCCGCAAAGCTCCGGGCGATTGCGCCGTCGCCGTCAACACTATCTACCAGTACCTGCTGCACAGTGCCGATTTTCGCCTTTAGGCGCTTGCGGCTGATCTCCGCCTGTAGTTGCATAAATGCCTGTTCACGTTCTGCCATAAGCTCCGGCGGCACCGGATCGGGCAGATCATTGGCCCGGGCGCCATTGACTGGTGAATACTGGAAACAACCGACCCGGTCAAGTTGGGCTTCATCTATGAACTCCAGTAATTGCTTAAAATCATCATCGGTTTCACCCGGAAAACCGACAATAAATGTGCTGCGCAAGGTGATATCGGGGCAGATTTCACGCCATTTCCTGATGCGGATCAGCGCGTTCTCAGCGGCCGCCGGGCGTTTCATCAGCTTCAGTATACGGGGGCTGCCATGCTGTAGCGGTATATCGAGATAGGGCAGTACCAGGCCCTCGGCCATTAGGGGTATCAGTTCATCGACGTGCGGATAGGGATACACGTAATGCAATCTGACCCAGGCGCCCAGGCTGCCCAGCTCACGGCTTAATTCGGTGATTCGGCTTTTCACCGGTTTGCCACCCCAAAAATCGAGGCGGTATTTGAGGTCAGCACCGTAGGCGGAGGTGTCCTGCGAGATTACCAGCAATTCCTTTACCCCGGAATCAACCAGTCTTTCGGCCTCCCGGAGCACATCGCCAGCGGGCCGTGAATCCAGTTTGCCGCGCATGGATGGGATAATGCAGAATGTGCACTTATGGTTGCAACCCTCTGATATTTTTAAATATGCATAATGCCTTGGTGTCAGCTTTATGCCTTGTGGCGGCACCAGGTCAACAAAAGGGTCATGGTCTTTTTCAAACGGTGCGTATTGATGGACGGCAGCAACCACCTGCTCGTACTGTTGTGGACCGCTCACGGACAGGACGGAAGGGTGGAGTTCACGTATCTCTTTCTCGTTGACACCCATGCAACCGGTGACGATGACCCGTCCATTTTCATTCAGGGCCTCGCCGATGGCATGCAATGACTCGGCACGCGCGCTATCGATGAACCCGCAGGTATTGACCACGACCACATCCGCACCGTCATAAGTGGGGGCGATTTCATAACCATCGATCCGGAGTTGGGTCAAAATGCGTTCGGAATCGACCAGCGCCTTGGGGCAACCCAGACTTACAAAGCCCACCTTGGGATTATTCACAATATTAATTATCTCTGTTATCAGGCTCGAAAAAGAGCCATTTCGCCATCGGGAAAGCCTGCCGGAAATCATGTTCAACACGGTTGATGGCGTTCAGAAGTCCTTCCTCCGAACCGGTCGGATGCATTTTTGCCTTGACCGCGACCATTGCATCAGGCCCCATTTGCAACGACAAAAGATTATACAGTTTATCCACCTCGGGCCGTTCCAGCAGAAACCGTCGCATCCGGTCACTGATGTGTATTTCCACACCCTGGCCGATAAGCAGGTCCTTGACCTCCACGGCCAGCATGAAAGCGATGACAATCAGCAGCACACCGATCGTTATGGTGCCTAAGGCGTCGTATACCGGGTTGCCGGTGATGGCCGCGGCAAGCACGGCCAGCAAAGCCAGGGCCAAACCAAGCAGGGCGGCAACGTCTTCGCCGAATACCACGATCAGTTCGCTGCTTCTGCTTTCACGAAACCACAGGGATAGGCGTCTTCCATGGCGTTCCTTGTCAACCGCCTGCATGCATCCCCAAAGGGAGACCGATTCGGCGATGATCGCAAAAACCAATACGCCGATTGCAATCATGGGGCTATTCAGCGGTTCGGGGTGATTAAATTTATGAACACCCTCATAAACGGAGAACATGCCGCCCAGGCTGAACAGGATAACCGCGACCAGGAACGACCAGAAATAAATACTCTTGCCGTAGCCAAGCGGGTAATCCAGGTCCGGGGGACGCCTCGACTGTTTCATTCCGAACAATAGCAAAAGCTGGTTACAACTGTCGGCCAGCGAGTGGATCGCCTCCGCCATCATCGCACCTGAGCCCGTCCAGAAGGCCGCACCCGCCTTGGCGATGGCGATGGCCAGGTTGGCGAACAGGGCATACAGGATGGACTTGATGGAATCAGGTTTTGCAGACATGTTTTTACTTTTTTTCGGTTCAGTTCATGGAGTGCAGGTAGATGCGGTTGCCTTCGGTATCATCGATGATCGCAAAATAACCAATATCAGGAGATATCCGGGTTTTGTCCTGCACCACTGTACCGCCTGCAGAGGCGACCCGGTCGAGAACCGTGCGTAAATCAGCACCGCCGTTAAGGTAAAGCTTTGCACCCGCTGTGGAGGGTTTGTAACCATCCCCGGACACAACGGCACCACCCGTTCCGCTGCCCGGGGTGTGTTGAAAAAAGCCCATGCGGACGTGGCCCATATCACGGGTTGGCATATCGACTGCGTATATTTCGCTATAGAAACGAACCGCGCGATCAAAATCGGTGGCCGGAATTTCAAACCAGTTTATGGCGCTTTTGAGTTCTTCCATGATTCATCTAACCGGGTGAATGTCAGAATTGGAAGTATAGCCCAGGACCTGCGGGCATGCTCACAGGTCCTGCATTTTTAGTGGGAGGAGGTGATGGTAAACGTATGGATCCTGCCGTCACCCGGGACGAAAAAACCGGAGCGGTTATCCGGCATGCTGGTTTTCAGCGTGCGGTCCTTGCGATTGCGCTTGATATCCATAACGAGATCGTCCCCGGAATCGAAGCCCCGCAATGCACGCATGAATTCGGCCGGAGAATTAACCGCTGTGTCACCCACCTGTAAAATCACGTCCCCGGATTCCAGTTGCAGGTCATTGCCGGCCCTGGCTTTCAGTACCAGTACACCGCGATCGGTTTTGAAATACTCTCCCAGGCCGGGGTTCATTTCCGCCAGCTGTAAACCCTGGGCCATGGGCAGACCGAACCAGGCATTGGCGTCCTGCAGTGCAAAGTTACCCATTTCGGACAGTTCGTGGAGTTCAATTTCCAATTCACCATCTTCTGCCTCGGACCTGGCCGCCTCTCCCAGGGCGCGGCGCTTTTCAATCTCGGCCCGCATCTGTTCTATCTGTGCGGTTATTGCAACGGTGTCGATCTCGGGCACAACGATACGCTCGATGGTGATGACTTTCTCCGGAGCAGCGGGTGCTCGCGGTGCTTCCGATGTATCTTCGGAAATCGCTGCACGCGGTGCGCGGGGTGCGGTGGGGAAGCGCGTCACGGATTGCCAGCTCAACGGCTCACGAATTTCCGGTACGACGGTCAGGTCGAGCGCCTGCTGATCACGTTCGACTGAAATAACCAGGGGTTCATCGGCCTCGATATCGTGCATCGCGATGCGGAGCCCATCGCTTGCATCATCCGCCTCGTCGATCGAGGTGAGCACCTGACCGCCTACAGCGACGATAACATCGCCCTTTTTTAAACCCGCCCGTTCCGCAGGTCCATCCGGTGAGACACCAATAATTTCGACGCCCCGGTCATCCGCATTGCCAAGGATGACACCGATAACCGGTGTGCCGGATGTTCTGATGAGCCAGTTTGTGGAGTGGCGGTCTGCTTGTGCGCGCGCCACTTCACGGTTGACACGGGCAATTTCGCGCGTGGTTTCCTGCAACTGCCGGTGGGTGTTGTTGAGTTCTTCGCGCATCTTTGACATCTCGGCCCGGTAGCGTGCCCGTGCCTCATCGTTTTGGCCGGCTGCCAATTCCTTTTGCGTGGAAAGCCGTTGCAATTGCTCACGGGCTTTCTCCACCGATGCTTCTGCCGCGAGCCGTTGCCGATCTGCTTCAAGCATGGCTTTTTCATACTCAGTTTCAAGCCGGACCTGCAACTCTGCCTCTTCGGTCTTGCTTGCAGACTCGTCATCAGCCGTTGCGCAAACCACGGTTCCATAAGCGAGCAGTTGTGCCGCTATAAAAACCATCAGGATGTTTCGATATTTCATTACTCAATGCCTCGCTTAATTGTCAGAGTGACGCCATGCGGCCGTAGTCGATTTCCCATTGCTGCTGGTATATCTGGGCCAGGTCCAGCAGCAGGTTGACACGTTGACCCCACAGGTCGATCGAATCGGGTGTCAGGCTCAGCTGGTTATCCACCTGCGCGATCAGGTCTTCGAGTTCGGCCACGTAAATCGCGGATTCGGCCGGCATCGAAGCGGATTCCTGTCTCAATCTTGCAACCTGTTCTTCCATGCTTTGTGATATACCGATCAGCGCGCTAATATTGTCTTTCACTGGTACAGACGCAGAATGTGCGCCGGACGTCGCAAACCCCGGTGATGGCGGGTTCGGGGCTATAAGGTTTTCGTTGGTACGCAGGACCACGCCGATAACCAGCACAAGGCCCGCCGCGAGCGCTAACCAGGTGCCGGTCTTTTGCCAGGACCGTTGATTGCTATTGTGGCTTCGCAGCGCAGATTCGATCTGTGCCCAGCCGTCATAGCCGGGTTCGATGGCATCAAGACCCCTCAAGCCCAGCGGGTCTGATTCATTTGCTTTCCATTGATCATTGGCAGTCATAGATGTCTCTTTACGCAGTTGCGTTTAAGGTTGCATTCATCGTTTCATCTAAAGCATCGATTGGCTCGCCGTCCGTTATCAAAACCCTGAGCCTGGCGCGGGCGCGGTTTAGACGGGTCTTGGAGTAACTTTCCGTTTTGCCGACAAGACTGGCTATTTCACGGTGTTTATAGCCTTCCACATCATGCAGCCAGACCACCAAGCGGTCTTCATCGGTCAATTGCCCAAGGGCCTGTTCGAGATCCATGCAGCGACCCAGGCCATCCTGGTCACCCTTGCCGGGCGCCATGTAATCTTCCAGTTCAACCGCATCGTGACGTGGCAGTTTGCGCAACGCACTGATGGTGTGGTTGACGATCACCCGCCGTAACCAGCCCCAGAAGGGCGAGTCACCCCGGTATTGTTTCATACGTTTGAATGCGCTTATAAAAGCTTCCTGGGTCACGTCCTGCGCCAATTCCCGGTTATTGCAGATTCTTACAGCCACGGTAAATGCCTGTTTGTGGAACTTGCGGTAAATGATTTCACAGGCACGCATATCCCCGCGCCTGGCGCCAGCGAGTGTCAACTCGTCAAGTTCTATGTCGAAGCGTGATCCCTTCATCGCTCTTAAGACGTTGGCTTTGGCAAAAGGGTCGCAAGAATATGCATGATATTTAAAATTAATTTGCTAACTATAAAAACGGCCGCAACCGCGGCCGTTTTCGAACATCGAGGGAATAAAACCCTTACCAGATTTTGACCCGCTCTTCGGGTGGCAGGTACATGCCATCACCTTCTTTGACATCAAATGCTTCGTAAAAGGCTGGTACATTAACCGCTGCTCCATTCGCACGGAATTTTGGTGGTGAATGCGGATCGACGGTCAGGCGGCGTTTGGTCTCCTCGGCACGCGCTTTCGAGCGCCAGACCTGTGCCCAGCCCAGGAAGAAGCGCTGGTCGCCGGTCCAGCCATCAATGACAGGGGCTTCCTCACCGTTCAGCGACAATTTGTAGGCCAGGTAAGCAATGCTCAAACCGCCGAGATCACCGATGTTTTCGCCGGAAGTGAACTGGCCATTGATGGTCAGACCGTCTATGACATCATAACTGTCATACTGCGCAGCCAGTGCGTTTTTACGCTCATCAAACTTTTCAGCATCTTCCGCAGTCCACCAGTCACGCAATACACCATCGCCATCGAAGCGTTTGCCCGAGTCATCAAAGCCATGGCCGATTTCGTGACCGATAACCGCGCCGATGCCGCCATAGTTGACTGCATCATCCGCATTTACATTGAAAAACGGGGGTTGGAGAATCGATGCCGGGAATACAATTTCATTCCAGACCGGGTTGTAGTAAGCATTGACAGTCTGGGGGGTCATACCCCATTCGGACTTGTCGACCGGTTTGTCGAGTTTGTCGATTTCACGGTTCCAGGCAAAGCTTGAACCGTTTTTGACGTTTTTAAGCAGGTCACCATCAACCACTTCAAGTTTCGAATAATCGATCCATTTTTCGGGATAACCGATCTTTGGTGTGAATTTATGTAGTTTGTCGAGGGCCTGCTGCTTCGTCTCTTCGCTCATCCAGTCCAGTTCAAGGATTGAAACCTCGTAGGCCTTGATAAGGTTCTGGATCATGATATCCATACGTGCCTTGGATTCAGCCTGAAAGTGTTTTTCAACATACAGCTGGCCGAGTAACTCACCCATGTTCTCGTTGATGGAATCAACCGCCTGTTTCCAACGGGGTTCCTGTTCGTCAACCCCGGATAAGCCTTTGCGGAAAAAGTCAAAAGACAATTGCGCATACTGGTCGCCCAAAACCGGCGCGAACTTACTGATGGTCTGCAGGCTGAGATAGTCTTTCCAGGTTTCGAGTGGCGTATCTGCCAGGATCTTTCCGGCCGCCTTAAAATAGCTCGGCTGGGATACCAGGAACTGCGAGTCGACCGGTATTTGTGCGGTTTCAAAGCCCAGGGCCCAGTTGATCTGTGGAGCCAGCTCATTCAGCTCATTGATGTTCATCGGGTTATAGCGTTTGCTCCAGTCGCGGTTTTCCTCCTTGGTCCACATCACTTCTGCGAGACTGGTTTCCAGCGCGAGCAGACGTTCAGCACGGCCGGCGGCATCTTCAAAACCGGCCAGGTTGAATACATCCGTGACGTATTTCAGATAGAGCTGGCGACCGTTGACAAACTGCTCATCGTCCATCAGGTAATAGTCCCGGTCAGGCAGTGTCAGGCCTGACTGCACCACGTAAATCGCATTGACATCAGGGTTTTTCATGTCAGAAAAAATGCCGAGACCAATAGGTGAGGTAACACCATATACACCCAGCGAACTGAATGCGCGGTATACGCCGTCCATGCTGTCTATGGCTGTAATCGCATCAAGATTCTCGCGAATGGCTTCGATGCCTTTTGCAGTGGCGGCTTCGGTATCCAGGTAGGCGTTGTAGAAATCCCTGATTTTTTGTGTGGGGGTTCCGTTTGCAACGTCTTCAGCAGTGCTGACCTCTTCAACCAGTGCACGTACATCTCTCTGCGATTGCTCGCCGAGGGCGTCAAATGTGCCCCAACGTGCCTTGTCAGACGGTATTTCGGTTTCTTCGACCCAGGAGCCGTTTACATAGTCAAAGAAATCATCCTGTGGGCGCACGGACGTATCGAAACCGGACGGATCGATTCCGCTGCCGAGTTCGCTTGCAACGGCAACAACCTCGGCGGCAGCGCGTGCTGCACCGGATTCCGCCTGTGCGGAAGTCGCTGCTTGATCGGTATCCTGTTGACAGCCATAGAGACCCATCAGGATGGCCAGGGTGATGGTTAACTTGTAGTTCATGACAAAAATTCCTTTAAGGAAGGTGGGAAAATGAAGCTACTATATACCTTCATGACTTCTGTTGCAGGTGTCGAAAGTTGGGCTATAGAAAAGCTGGAAAGGGAATGTAAATGGGCAGATGGCGGCAGGCTGAAAAACCTGGAAGTCCCTATATCACGCCCCAAGGCGCCAGTCGCTTGCGTGAGGAAGTGCAATACCTGTGGCGGCAACTGCGGCCTGAGGTCGTCAAGGCGCTTGCAGCCGCAGCCGCTGAAGGTGATCGTTCGGAAAATGCGGAATATACCTACCGCAAGAAGCAATTGGGAGGCATCGACCGGCGCATACGTTATCTGAGTAAACGTATCGATGCCATGAAAATTGTCGACCGCCCGCCGGCGGATATCTCGGTCATCCGGTTTGGTGCGCAGATAGCGCTGCACACTTCATCTGAAGGCCATGTGAGCTACCGGATTGTGGGTGTGGACGAGACCGATGCCCAGAAGGGGTCCATATCGATTGATTCACCGGTCGCGCGTGCACTGCTGGGCAAAGGTGTCGGTGACGTCACCGAAGTCGAGCTCCCCGAATGCCGCGTCAGTTTCGAAGTCATCGCAATCCATTACCCGTATGACGGGTAATTTTATAACCACGCCGTAGTTTCAAAATAGTTTAAATAAATTTTCGCTGTCGGGCTTGAAGCCTGAAAACAGCGTCCCCATGTTTTTCCCAGTGGCAGCCTTCGGGGGCCACAGGCAACTTCCGACCCGATGGGTGGAGGTTTTTTTAGACTTTATTGCTTCTTTAGGAGAATAAGGAAATGACTACTTTTGATTTCTCACCGCTATACAGAACTTCAGTTGGTTTCGATCGCCTGGCCTCGTTGATGAGTTCAGCTACACGCCAGGATCAGGGTAACAGCTACCCTCCCTATAATATTTTTATTACAAGCGAAGACCACTACCGTATAACCATGGCGGTGGCGGGTTTTTCTGAAAACGATATCAGCATCACCTCGGAACAGAACCGTTTGCTTGTAACCGGAACACGCAATGACGAACCCGAAGAGCAGGGCGAGTACCTGCACCGCGGTATCGCCAACCGTTCATTTGAGCGCCGTTTTAACCTGGCCGACCACGTCAATGTGCTGGGCGCCAGTCTTGAGAACGGTCTGCTGCATATCGATCTGGAGCGTGAAATTCCCGAGGCCATGAAGCCGCGCACGATCAGGATCGGCAAATCTTCAACACGTCTTTTGGATGCTGAGAAAAACACCGCAGAAAAAGCGGTCTCCAAAAAGGAAGACAAGGCAGCCTGATTAATCCATCCGGCTTTGCCGGGTTCAAGGGGGTGCGTTCAGCGCACCCCCATCTCCTGTGGGGGACACAAGTTTGATTCAATGTTTGCACCACGCTCAATCTCTCGCTAGGCTCATTACTTTTTAGCGGGTAAGGCATCTAATGAAACGCATCGCGTTCTGGGTATACCAGGTTTATGTCGTGCTGGTATTCACCCCCATTGCCCTTTTGCTCACTTTTATAACGGGGTGGACCACCGTGCTGGTTGCGATGATCGCGGGCCCCCGTATCGCCAGCCGTTACATTGCCGCGAACTGGGCGAAACTGATTTGCTGGATGACACCTGTGCGGGTCACGGTCGACGGTGCTGAAAATGCGGATCCGAACAAAACCTATGTCGTGGTATGCAACCATCAGAGTCAATACGATATTTTCCTGGTCTATGGCTGGCTGAAGCTGGATTTGAAATGGGTCTTGAAGGCAGAGTTACGCAAGGCCCCGGGTGTTGGTATCGGTTGTGAAAAGGCCGGTCATATATTCGTCGACCGTGCCAACCCGGAGCAGGCACGCAGGGCAGTCAGCGATGCGCTTGAAAGCGTTGGAGACGGTGTAGGCGTGTTGTTTTTTGCGGAAGGAACGCGAAGCCCGGATGGCAAATTACAGCCATTTAAAAAGGGTGCTTTTCGCGTCGCAACATCACAAAAACTGCCGATACTGCCGATTACCATCATCGGTACGCGTGAAATCCAAAAACCAAAATCACTGGCGATCTTTCCCGGAAGTATACGTATGGTCATACACCCCGCGATCGAGGTGACCGGGGCGGATGACTCGGAGACCATTCGTGATTTAATGACTCAAACCAGGGACGCTATCGCTTCGGCACTACCCGAAGCGTTACGTTAAATTTCGATGCACCTGGGCAAACCGGACCCCCGTGTGACCACTTCGCCAAGGGCGCAGCGCAACTTCAAACTGGCCCTGAAAACCGCTCTTTGGTCTTCCGCCGTGTTATGGGTGATCCTGATCGTCGATACGACACTGGGTCTCGGCCTGGCACGTTACGGCTTGCGTCCACAGCACCTGGATGGCCTGGTGGGTATCATAACGGCGCCATTACTGCATTCCGGTGCAGAGCACCTGTTTTCAAATACCCTGCCGCTGATCGTCAGTCTGACAACCGTGCTTTACCTGTATCCAAGATCGGCTATGCGGGTGATCCCCTTCATCTGGGTGGGTTCGGGTCTGCTGGCCTGGCTGATCGGCCGGCCGAGCCTGCATTTCGGCGCGAGTGGTTTCGTTTATGGATTGCTGGCGTACGTATTTATCAGCGGAATACTGCGACTGGATATGCGTTCGGTGGCGGTTTCGGTGATGGTCTGGTTCCTGTATGGCTCAATGATCTGGGGTCTGCTGCCGATTCGGCCGAACATGTCGTGGGAACTCCACCTCGGCGGGGCCATCCTCGGTGTTGCGCTGGCGATTGTTTACCGGCGTTGGGACATAACGCCGGTCAAACGCTACAGCTGGGAGGACGATGACAGTGTGCCGGAATGGTTTCCCCAGAAAGAACCGCCCATGCATGATTTGTCACGTGAGGTGTCCGCGGCGGAAAAGCCCGCTGCAGAATTAACTGTCCGGCCGGATTCGAAAGAACCTGATCCTGAATAGCAGCCGTCTTGACCTGTGAGCGCTGTGCTCTTACGCTAGCGATCTTCACCACTGGCAGAGAATATTTTGAAAAAAGTCGGCGTAGTTATTTTGTTTTTAATTGCTGCGTTTGTGGTGACCGGTTTTTTGTTACCCAAGCAGGTGCATGTTGAACGTTCAATTGTCGTTGAACGTCCGGCCACCATGATGTTCGAGATACTCAATAGTTACCGGTACTTTAACGAATGGTCCCCATGGGCCGGTCGTGACCCGAAGGCCCAGTTCAATATCTCCGGCCCGGAATCCGGTGTTGGCGCCCGCATGAGCTGGATCGGCGACCCGCATCTGGTGGGAAGCGGGTGGCAACAGATCGTGGCCAGCAAACCCTACGAGCAGATCAATATCAAGCTGGATTTTGATGCCCAGGGTATCGCGGACACGGGGTTCACCCTGGCCGCACAGGGCGACGCAACCACGGTTACCTGGTTCTTTGATTCCGACCTGACCGAGGGCGTGAATATCCTGGACTCTTTCCTGGCGCGGTATTTCGGTCTTTTATTTGACCGTTGGGTCGGCGGTGATTATGAAATGGGTCTCACGAATCTTAAAAAGTTCGCCGAATCCCTGCCGGTTGCCGATTTCAGCCAATTGCAAATCGAACGTGTCGATGTTGTCGCGCAGAACATTTTGTTTGTAACGACCAGCAGCAGTCAGGATCCGGCCGATATAGCCATCGCGATGGCGCAAGCTTATGCGGAAATCAGTGCTTTTATGAACCGGACCGGTGTCAGCATGAGCGGGCAACCGATGGCCATCAGCCGGGCATGGGAAGAGGGCAGCTACCAGTTTGATGCGGCGATCCCGGTCGAATATATTCCGCTGGAACTGACCGGCAATATTGAATCGGGCCTGTCACCTGAGGGACCGGCCGTCAGGGCTGTGCATCATGGCGGGTATGACCAGTTGATGCCCACTTATGCCAAGCTCGCTGCGTATATCTCAGCCCACGGTCTGAAGCAGGGGCTGGTATCGTGGGAGCACTACATTTCCGATCCCGGCTCAACCAGGCCATCCGACATGATTACGTATGTTTATATCATGCTTGAAAAACCGGGTGTGACTGAATAAACCGGCAGGATCTTAAAAATGCCCGGCAGGGCACGGCTACTACCAGCGTTTCGATACGCAAAAATCCTGTTGCCAGCGATCCGTTCCGCTGGCAGTTGCCAGGTAACTTTCAAATTCCTGACGCGAAATTTCGACGGCACCCATACTCAACAGGTGGGGATTGGAAACCTGGCAATCCAGCAGGGTGAAGCCCCATTGCTGTAGTTGCCGGCAAAGCGCCACCAGGGCGATTTTGCTCGCATCAACCTGCCTGCTGAACATGGATTCACCGAAGAATATACCTCCCAGGGCGAGGCCATAAATACCACCGGCCAGTTCATCATCAACCCGGACTTCCACCGAATGCGCAACACCCAATTCATGCAGGCGGATGTAGGCCATTTTCATTTCCGTAGTGATCCAGGTTCCATCGTGGTCACGCCTTGGGCCCGCGCAGGCCTCGATGACCTCGCTGAATGACTGGTCGGCGATAAGGGTGTATCTGCCTTGGTTGTAGCGGCGACGCAGACTGCGTGAAGCGTGGACGGAATCGGGGTGGATGACACAACGGGGTGCAGGCGACCACCACAAAATGGGTTGGTCTTCAGAATACCAGGGAAAGATGCCACGCTGGTAAGCGTTGATCAGGCGGGCAGGGGAGAGGTCTCCACCAACCGCCAGCAGACCCTCGGGGTACTCCAGGGCCTGCTCGGTAGGCGGGAATGGTGATTCCGGGTCCGTGGCGAGTATCGGAATCACTTTATCGGTTTCTGCAGGCTCAGATTGCAGCGTCTTTCTGTTCTTCCAGCCAGCGATCGGCGTCGAGCGCTGCCATGCAACCGAAACCCGCTGAAGTGACGGCCTGCCGGTAAACATGGTCGGTTACATCACCCGCTGCGAATACGCCGGGCACACTGGTCATGGTTGCAAGGCCTTCAGTTCCGCTTCTGATATTGATATAACCATTTTTCATGTCGAGCTTGCCCTTGAATATTTCGGAATTGGGGTTGTGACCGATCGCAATAAATACACCTTCCACTTCGATATCGCTTAACTCGCCTGTTTTCGTGTTCTTGAGCCTCACGCCAGATACACCGCTATCGCCACCCAGGACCTCCTCCACGTTGTTATCCCACATGAAGCTGACATTGCCGTTGCGTGCTTTCTCAAACAGACGGTCCTGCAATATTTTTTCTGCGCGCAATTCGTCACGACGGTGGACCACGATGACTTCCGATGCCAGGTTGGACAGGTAAAGCGCTTCTTCAACCGCCGTGTTGCCGCCACCGATGACCGCGACCCTTTGGCCGCGATAGAAAAAACCATCACAGGTCGCACAGGCTGAAACGCCCTTGCCCATGTAGGCCTCTTCCGAGGGCAGCCCCAGGTACTTTGCGCTAGCGCCTGTTGCGATCACCAGGGCGTCACAACTGTACTTGCCCGAGTCCCCTTCCAGCAGGAACGGGCGCTGATCCAGATCAACGCTGTGGATGTGGTCAAAAATGACCTTGGTATCGAAACGTTCGGCGTGAGCCAGCATGCGTTGCATCAGTTCCGGGCCTTGAACACCCTGTGCGTCACCCGGCCAGTTATCGACATCGGTGGTGATCGTCAGTTGTCCGCCCTGCTGCATACCGGTGATGACCGTGGGCTTGAGGTTGGCGCGGGCTGCGTAGATGGCAGCGGTGTAACCGGCGGGACCGGATCCGACGATTAACAGCCGGTGGTGGGTAGTATCGCTCATGTATAATTGCTCCGTTGAGAAAGCAGACGCCCGTTCTATTCGTCAGGTACCTGAAAATGCTTGTTGAAACGTGCTGCACCGTCCGGCTTAAAGCTGGAAATACAGATTCAAGTACTGCATTTTAACTGATCGGAGTTATATTCCATATGCCCGGTGACAGGTTTAAGCCCATGTTTGGATTTGATTGTGGCATTATGGCTTGAAATGTAGTCTTTACAGGGTAATATAGCGTCTGTACCAAGTTGTATTTAACTTCAAATATAAGTACTTAAATAATAATCTTTATAAGGTAGATAACATTGCCGCAAGCTCGCAAGAAAGTCATTAAAGCCGAGGCCACCCCATCCCGGCTGACACATCGCCTGAGGGAAAGTGCCTTTCTGCTTTCCATCCTGGTAGCCGTTTACCTGGTCGCCTGCCTGTTCACCTACAGCCCGACCGATCCGGGGCCTTTCAGCACCACCAACTCCGACATCGTCCAGAATGCCGGCCGAATCGTTGGCGCCTGGATTGCAGATGCATTTTTGGGCCTGACCGGGTATATCGCATACCTGTTGCCGGTTATCACGGTGTATGCGGGTTGGCGGATATGGAGCAGGAAGTCGGTGGAGCCCGGCACGGACATTATCGAAGTGGTTGCGGTGATCACCGGCCTGGCCCTTTTCCTGCTTGCTTCAACCGGTCTCAGCGATATGCATTTGCTGCCACCGGCGGGTAGCATGCCCGCCAATGGCGGAGGGGTAATCGGCGCAGTTGTTGCGTCACCACTGTTGCAGTGGACCGGTATGCTGGGATCCACGCTGTTCCTGTTAGCAATGATGCTGGTGGGCATTACCCTGTTCACCGGTTTGTCGTGGTTCCTGGTGATGGACATCACCGGAAAGATCACCCTGGGCATCATAGATTGGCTGGTGACCAGCATTGTCAACATGCGTGACTGGTTCGCAGGGCGCCGGGCGAGGGCGAAACGGGGTGAGGTTCGTAAAACGGATTCAATCAGGCAGAAGGGCAAAATAGAGCCCAAAATTGAACCGCAGATCAGCATGCCGCCGCAGAATGCCAGCAAACGCGTCGCCAGGGAAAAACAGCGGCCTTTGTTTAACAATATGCCGGCGGATTTGTTACCGCCCCTGGATTTGCTGGATGATCCCCATGATCAATTACCCGGGTACAGTGAACAGGCTCTGAAGGCGCTTTCCAAGCAGGTCGAGCTGAAACTCGCTGATTTTGGTGTACAGGTGGACGTTGTGGCCGTACATCCGGGACCGGTGATTACACGCTTTGAACTGGAACCGGCGCCCGGGGTCAAGTCGGCGCAGATCATGAACCTGGCCAAGGATCTTGCGCGCGGGCTCAGTATTGTTTCAGTGCGTGTCGTGGAAGTCATTCCCGGCAAGTCGACCATTGGCCTGGAGATACCCAATGCCAGCCGCCAGATGGTTTTTCTGTCGGAGATCCTGCGTTCCGAAGCCTATGAAAAGTCCACTCACCCGTTGACACTTTCACTGGGCAAGAGCATTTCGGGCCGTCCCATCGTAGTGAACCTGGCCAAGATGCCGCATTTACTCGTCGCCGGTACGACGGGCTCGGGTAAATCCGTGGCGCTCAACGCCATGATACTGAGCCTCTTGTACAAGTCGGGTCCCGAAGAGGTCCGCCTGGTGATGATCGATCCGAAAATGCTGGAGTTATCCATTTACGCCGATATTCCGCATCTGCTGGCGCCGGTTGTTACCGATATGAAGGAAGCCGCCAATGCATTGCGCTGGTGCGTGGCGGAGATGGAGCGCCGTTACCGTCTGATGTCGGCAGAAGGTGTACGCAACCTCGCGGGGTTTAATAAAAAGGTGCGCGACGCGGTTGAGGCAGGGACCCCGCTGAAAGACCCGCTTTTCAGGCCAGATGAATTTAACCCCGACGAGGAAGCGCCAGACCTCGAGCATTTGCCGTATATCGTTGTCATTGTCGATGAGCTTGCCGATATGATGATGATCCTTGGCAAGAAAATCGATGAGCTGATCGCCCGCCTGGCGCAAAAGGCGCGTGCGTCCGGAATCCACTTGATACTGGCGACACAAAGGCCATCAGTGGATGTCATTACCGGTCTGATCAAGGCGAATATCCCGACACGAATCGCTTTCCAGGTGTCTTCCCGCGTTGACTCACGCACCATTCTGGACCAAATGGGCGCCGAACAACTGCTGGGTCATGGTGACATGTTGTATATGCCACCTGGCACCGCCATACCCGAACGTGTGCATGGCGCATTCGTGGATGACCACGAGGTACACGCGGTTGTGGATTATCTCAAGTCACTGGGTGAGCCGAATTACGTAGAGGAAATCCTGGAAGAGAATCAAATGACCACCGATGGTATGACCATCAATGCCAGTGGTATTCCTAAGGAAACACCGGGTGATCAGGATGAACTTTATGACGATGCTGTTGCCTGGGTTACCGAGTCCAGGAAAGCGTCAATATCGAGCGTCCAGCGACACCTGCGGGTTGGATATAACCGCGCAGCCCGGATCATCGAGGAGATGGAGGCCAGTGGCGTGGTTTCCATGCCCGAGCATAATGGACAACGCGAAGTGCTGGCACCGCCACCACCACGGGATTAAATGTGAAACTGATTGTTAAAACTTTATGGTCACTGACTTTTTGCCTGTCTGCTTTTGTTGTCTGTGCAGATGATTCTGGTCCGGGTCCTGCACGCGATGAACTCGAACGTTTCGCCAATCAACTGGAGGTTTTTCAGGCCGATTTCACACAGACGGTGAAATCCCAGGACGGACAGGTCCAGGATCAAACCCAGGGCCAGGTCTGGCTGCAGAGCCCGGATAAACTGCGCTGGGTGTATAGCGGTGAGTTTCCCGAAATCATCGTTGCCGACGGTAAGAACCTATGGATTTATGACGAGTCTCTCGAACAGGTAACGGTCAAGCCCCAATCTGACCAGGCGAATGACTCACCTTTAATGATATTGGCCGATGTCAGCCGACTTGATGAACAGTTCCAGGTTACCGAGCTAGGTGACTTCGAAGACATGTTGTTGCTGGAATTGAAGAGCCTGGATGGCGAGTCCGAGTTTGAACGTATCCTGCTCGGCATGATCCCGGGAGGGATTCGCATGATGGCGATGGAGGATGCATTTGGACAGCGGACGGAAATTCAATTTGAAAATGTGCTCATGAACCAGCCGGTGAACCCCGACTTGTTCAGGTTCACACCCCCGGAGGGTGCCGATGTCGTCGGCGTGGCCGCACTGCCTGAATGAAGTGTTACAATCCCGCTTTTTTTGAAGACGGAAATTCCGATGCTTGATCACCAAATTCTAAGATACGATCTCGATGCAACCGTCAAGGCGCTGAAGATACGCGGTTACACCCTCGATGCCGTCGCATACGAGGCGCTGGAAGCGCGTCGTAAAACACTGCAAATGCAGGTCGAGGAATTGCAAAGTAAACGCAATTCCAGTGCGAAGACCATTGGCCAGGCCAAGGCCCGGGGCGAGGATCTTCAGCCTTTGCTGGCTTCGGTCGCCAGGCTCGGCGACGAGCTCAAAGCCGTCGAGGCAGAGTTCAGGCAGGTTCGCGATGAGCAGGCCGCCTGGCTGCTCGATATGCCAAACCTTGCGGCGGCCGACGTCCCAGTGGGTGCAGACGAGAGTGATAATGTCGAACTGCGCAAGTGGGGTCAGGTACCCAGCTACGATTTCAAACCCCGGGACCATGTCGAACTGGGTGAGTTACATCAAATGATGGATTCGGAAGCCGCGGCAAAACTCGCGGGTGCCCGGTTTACTTTATTGAAATCATCTTTTGCGCGTCTGCATCGGGCGTTGGCCCAATTCATGCTGGATGTACATACACAGGAACACGGTTATACGGAAGTTTATGTGCCGTACCTTGTCAAGGGTGAAACCATGCAGGGCACGGGTCAGTTACCCAAGTTTGCCGATGATGCATTCATCACCACCGATGATCCGCCCAGGTACCTCGTACCCACCGCTGAAGTACCCGTGACCAACCTGGCGGCAGACCTGATATTCAACGCGGATGAACTGCCTGTCAAATACGTTGCGCAAACACCGTGTTTCCGTCGCGAGGCAGGTTCGGCAGGTCAGGACACACGCGGCATGATCCGTCAACACCAGTTTGAAAAAGTGGAACTGGTGCATATCGTGCAGGCCGAAAAATCGGAAGCGGCCCACGAGGAACTGATCGGTAACGCCGAGAAGATACTGCAGAAATTGAACCTTGCCTACCGGACAATTGTTTTGTGTACCGGCGACATGGGGTTCTCCGCTGCCAAGACCTATGACATCGAAGTCTGGCTGCCCGGACAGGACGCCTACCGGGAGATTTCATCCTGTAGTAATTGCACGGATTTCCAGGCGCGTCGCATGAAATCCCGGGTACGTAACCCGGAGACCGGTAAACCCGAACTGGTGCATACGCTCAATGGCTCCGGCCTGGCGGTAGGGCGTACACTGATAGCGGTACTGGAAAATTACCAGCAACAGGATGGTTCGATTCAAATTCCAAAGGTGCTGCAACCCTATATGGGCGGGCTGGAAGTGATCAGTCCATAGCCCTGGTAGTCTTCCCGGCAAACATTGCAGACAAAAAAAGACCCGCAAATTGCGGGTCTTTTCATTCAAGGGACTGTAAGCCTAGTCTTCGCCAAACCCGACACCCAGCAGGTGCAACAGGCTGGTGAACAGGTTAAACACGCTGACAAACAGCGTTACGGTAGCCATGATGTAGTTGGTTTCACCGCCACGGACGATTTGCTGCGTCTGGAACAGGATCAGGCCTGCCATCAGCAGGACGAACATGCTCGAAACCGCCAGCGCGAGTGCCGGCAACTGGAAGAACAGGTTGCCGATCGCGGCAAGGAAAGCAACCAGGATACCGATGGCGAGAAATTTACCCATAAACGAGAAATCCCGTTTACTGGTCAAAGCCAAACCGGACATCGCCAGGAATATAACACCGGTGCCGCCGAGCGCCATCATGACAATTTCACTGCCGTTACCAAAGCGGTAGAGATACATATTGATAATCGGGCCGAGGGTTACACCCATAAAACCCGTCAGGGCAAATACGGACAGAATGCCATAGGCACTGTTGCGTAGCTTGCTTGTGAGAAACAGCAGGCCAAAATATCCGACCAATACGATCATGGGACCCGGGTACGGCCAGTTGAATGCCATGGCGACACCTGCCATGACGGCAGAAAACAACAGCGTCATAGACAATAGTGCATAGGTATTACGTAATACCTTGTTTATTTCTACTGTCGAGACAGGTAAAGCGGTGGCGGTTCTATACTGTGATTGATTCATACTCTGGGCAAATCTCCATGGTTGTGTGTAATACGATTGTACATAAGATAGGGTATTTTTTCGGAAGTTCAATACATCATGGCTTTGAGACCTGAACAATAGCAACCGATACCTTAAGCAATTTCAAATAAACTGTCATATGCCGATTGACAGGGGTGGTGCACCGACAAGTTTTTCTGTATTCTGCGCGTCTCGAATATTTGCCGCTAAAGCTTGGAGAGGTGGCAGAGCGGTTGAATGCACCGGTCTTGAAAACCGGCAAGGGTTAATAGCCCTTCGTGGGTTCAAATCCCACCCTCTCCGCCAAATAAACAACCCGCCTTCTGGCGGGTTTTTTATTTGGCGGGTAACAATTTTCACCATACGTGTCGATGTTGCCTGACAGGGGCTCGGTTTGATTACCCATATTCAGCCGATAGCTGCCTGTTTAAACTGTTTCTGTGCTAACAAGGGGGTATCCAGGCATGAGACAGTTGCTCCTGGTAACGTTACTCATATCGCTTTCAAGCGAAACGGGTGCAGAAAGTTTCAGATGCGGAAGAAAGATCGTAAAGCCGGGTGATTCGGGCAACACCCTGATTAAAAAATGCGGCAATCCGGCGAGGAAATTCAGTGGCAAGCAATCAGTCTTTGCTCAGGGCCGCAGGTCAAACGTATCTGTATCGAACTGGGTTTACAAACGTCATGGAAAAAAGGACATGATCATATCGGTCCGTAGCGGGGCGGTTGTCAAAATACAAGTGGAGTGAAACGGGGGGTCACCGGCAGAAGCATCCAGGTTGGCGTCAGAGGTTCCCGGGTCCGGCCGGGTCGGGTGGAAAAAATGCTTTCAAATGCACTTTACGATAAAAATGTTCGCATTTAACTGCGCAACTATTTGACCTCCGGGTGTAAGGTGAGGTCGCAATGCAATATCGGCCGCCGTTAATATCTCCTGGAAAGATCCTTCATTCAGTTTGTCAAATTCGCCCGCGAGTTGCAGGTGCGCTTCTATAAATGCTCTAATCGAAGGGTAATTGGCCTTGCCGACGCGTTCGTGGCATTCATATTCGTTGACCCCCGCTGAAAGCAGCAGGGCATCCATGACACCGGGTTTGCCAAGTGACCATGGAGCGGAAAGTTTCAAGCCAGCTTGCGCACCGGCTTGTTTGTGTATCAGCTTGATCAATGCATCATAGGCCCCGCCATGATGCAAAGGCCCCCAGGTAGCTATCAGGACGAGACCGTCCGGTTTGCAAACCCTCATCATCTCCTTGATTGCCGCCACCCGGTTGGCAATAAACATGAAGCCGAATTGGCATATGACGCGATCAAACCGGTTTTTTTCGAATGGAATTGCGGTGGCGTCTCCAAGTTGCCAGTCAATTTTGCTGGACCGTTTGCGCGCGCACTCGAGCATTTTCGCACTGAGATCGAGACCGGTTACTTTGCCGGTCAGGCCGGTTTCCAGATGAACTGTCCGGGCCAGTGTGCCCGTTCCGCAGGCGACATCAAGTATCTGCTGACCGACTTCAATTGCAGCAAGTTCAGACACCCGGCTCGCCCATTGTGCATAAATGGTTGGAACTAGGTATTGTTCATGCACCCTGACCAGTTCGTCGGATATGTCCGCTGTGAATTGAATTTTTGTCATGGTCCCCCCAGACTTTAACTGCAGCCTAATTATGATCGAAAGTCAGAGTATTGCAAGCCGGGTATTGTTTGTGCCTGGATGCACAACGCTGTGTGTGCAGAAGCCCCATACTTGGTCACGTGCAG